>RCUO01000018.1_pt1 | contig 222347 bp, 189 predicted proteins | sample 2166161 | NCBI WGS metagenome assembly RCUO01 (sample SAMN09932617, study PRJNA488358) | compost metagenome | feature: garden; material: soil; isolation source: compost soil in cyclohexanecarbonitrile-enriched culture | place: Germany: Experimental Botanical Garden Goettingen | collected 2016-01-27
TTAGCAGGGGAGCGCCTTCGGCCACTCGGCCAGCTCTCCGCAACACGGGGCGTATCTTAACCAACCTTTTCCCCGTTTGCAAACATAAAAATCGATAAAAATTAATGGCTTGGTTCTTCGTCCTTCTCTTTCTTTATACGCAGGTAAATTTCCTCACGGTGCACGGCAACCTCTTTCGGGGCGTTGACGCCGATACGCACTTGGTTTCCTTTAACGCCGAGCACGGTCACGGTGATTTCGCCATCACCGATAATCAGGCTTTCTGCGCACCGACGAGTCAGAATCAGCATACCTTTCTCCTCACGCAATTCATTTCAGGGACAACAGTCTGCAAAAAAAAGGCACCCGACCTACAACCGGAGCGATCGTAGCCCTACATGCCTGAGTATTGACCAGCGCGAGCAAAAGAACAGTTCAGGGCTCGCGCCATTCAAAAAATAAAGGGCGCGGTCAGACCGCGCCCTTCAAGAAACGGAATTACTCGCCCTGACGGGCCGGAGCATCCAGTTCGAAAGCCGTGTGCAGGGCGCGCACGGCCAGTTCCAGGTACTTCTCTTCAATCACCACGGAAACCTTGATTTCCGAGGTCGAGATCATCTGGATGTTGATGCTTTCTTTCGCCAGGGATTCGAACATGCGGCTGGCCACACCTGCGTGGGAACGCATGCCGACGCCGACGATCGAGACCTTGGCAATCTTGGTGTCGCCCACGACTTCACGGGCACCCAGCTCGCCAGCGGTTTTTTCCAGCACGGCTTGCGCCGCCTGGTAGTCGTTGCGGTGCACGGTGAAGGTGAAGTCGGTGGTGTTATCGTGCGCGACGTTCTGCACGATCATGTCGACTTCGATGTTCGCGGCACTGATCGGGCCGAGAATCTTGAACGCCACGCCCGGGGTGTCTGGCACGCCACGGATGGTCAGCTTGGCTTCATCGCGGTTGAAAGCGATGCCGGAAATGATCGGCTGTTCCATGGTTTCCTCTTCATCAATAGTAATGAGGGTGCCCGGACCCTCCTTGAAGCTGTGCAGTACGCGCAGCGGAACGTTGTACTTGCCGGCGAATTCCACCGCACGGATCTGCAACACCTTAGAACCGAGGCTGGCCATTTCCAGCATCTCTTCAAAGGTAATCTTGTCCAGACGCTGAGCGACCGGCACAACGCGCGGGTCGGTGGTGTAGACACCATCAACGTCGGTGTAGATCTGGCACTCGTCAGCCTTCAACGCGGCAGCCAGTGCCACGCCGGTAGTGTCGGAACCGCCACGACCGAGGGTGGTGATGTTGCCGTGCTCGTCGACGCCCTGGAAACCGGCGACAACCACCACGCGACCTGCTTTCAGATCACCGCGAATCTTCTGGTCATCAATCTGCAAGATACGCGCTTTATTGTGCGCACTGTCGGTCAGGATCCGCACCTGATTACCGGTGTACGACACCGCCGGCACACCGCGCTTGATCAGCGCCATGGCCAGCAGGGCAATCGTCACCTGCTCGCCGGTGGAAACAATCACGTCCAGCTCACGCGGAACCGGTTGAGTGTCGCCACTGATTTGCTTGGCCAGATCGATCAGACGGTTGGTTTCGCCGCTCATTGCAGACAGCACAACCACCAGGTCATCGCCGGCATCGCGGAATTTCTTAACCTTGTCGGCGACCTGCTCGATTCTCTCGACGGTACCGACCGAGGTGCCTCCAAATTTCTGTACGATCAAAGCCATTTCAAAGCCGCCTCTGCCCATGAAGGGCGCCCAATAATCACTCGAACAGCCGCCGGGCCCGCCACTAGACTGCGGGCCGGGCGGACTGCCTTATAAACCCTGCTCGACGAATGGAACGGTCAGCGCCAAAGCACCATCCAGTGCGCCGGCGTCGACACCGCCGCCCTGCGCCATGTCCGGACGACCACCGCCCTTCCCGCCCACTGCCGCAGCAGCCTGCTTCATCAAATCACCGGCTTTGAGTTGGCCAGTCAGGTCCTTGGTTACGCCTGCAACCAGTACGACCTTTTCCTCATGGACACTGCCGAGCAGGATCACTGCGCGGCCGAGTTTGTTTTTCAGCTGATCAACCAGCGCCAGCAGCGCCTTGCCGTCCTGACCATCCAGACGTGCGGCCAGAACCTTCACACCCTTGACGTCCACTGCCGAGTTCGACAGATCGTCGCCCGCGGCACTGGCAGCCTTGGCCTGCAACTGCTCCAGCTGTTTCTCCAGTTGGCGGTTGCGCTCCAGCACAGCCGACAGCTTGTCGATCAGGTTGTCGCGGCTGCCCTTGACCAGGCTGGCCGCTTCCTTGAGTTGTTCTTCTGCCGCGTTCAAGTAAGCCAGTGCTGCAGCACCGGTGACTGCCTCGATACGACGCACGCCTGATGCCACACCGCCTTCGCTGATGATTTTCAGCAGACCGATATCGCCGGTACGGTTGGCGTGGATACCGCCACACAGTTCGACGGAGAAATCGCCGCCCATGCTCAGCACGCGCACGTTGTCGCCATACTTCTCGCCGAACAGCGCCATGGCGCCTTTGTTCTTCGCGGTTTCGATGTCGGTTTCTTCGGTTTCAACCGCGGAGTTCTTACGGATCTCCGCGTTGACGATGTCTTCCAGCGCTTTGATCTGTTCCGGCTTGATCGCTTCAAAGTGGCTGAAGTCGAAACGCAGACGCTGGCTATCCACCAACGAACCTTTCTGCTGAACGTGCTCGCCCAAGACCTGACGCAATGCAGCGTGCAGCAAGTGCGTGGCCGAGTGGTTCAGCGAGGTAGCGTGACGCACTTCGGCATCGACGTGGGTTTCCACTGGCGCGCCAATGGTCAGGCTGCCCGAGTCCAGCACGCCGTGGTGCAGAAAGGCGCCACCGGTCTTGGTGGTGTCACGTACGTCGAAACGCGCGTTACCTGCCTGCAGGAAACCGCAGTCGCCGATCTGGCCGCCGGATTCAGCGTAGAACGGCGTCTGATTCAGAACGATCACCGCCTCTTCGCCTTCATTCAAGACGTCGACCGACTGACCATCTTTATAGATAGCGACAATTTTTGCCGAACCGCTGGTGTCTTTGTAACCGGTGAATTCGGTGGCGACATCAACCTTGACCAGGGTGTTGTAGTCCAGACCGAAGGAGCTGGCCGAACGCGCGCGAACACGCTGGGCTTCCATCTCACGTTCGAAACCGGCTTCGTCGACAGTCAGGCTGCGCTCGCGGGCGATGTCAGCGGTCAGGTCCATCGGGAAACCGTAGGTGTCGTAGAGTTTGAACACCACGTCGCCCGGCACCACGGTGCCTTTGAGTTCCAGCAGATCCTGCTCGAGGATCTTCAGGCCGTGCTCCAGCGTTTTGGAGAACTGCTCTTCTTCAGCCTTGAGCACACGTTCGATGTTGCTCTGCTGCTTCTTCAGTTCCGGGAACGCTTCGCCCATCTCGGCGACCAGCGCCGCGACGATCTTGTAGAAGAAGCTGCCGGTGGCGCCCAATTTGTTACCGTGACGGCAGGCACGACGGATGATCCGGCGCAGTACATAACCGCGACCTTCGTTGGACGGCAGCACGCCGTCGGCGATCAGGAAGCCGCACGAACGGATGTGGTCGGAAACAACCTTGAGCGAAGACTGGTCGCCATTTTCGCAACCGATGGCTTCAGCGGAGGCCTTCAGCAGGTTCTTGAACAGGTCAATGTCGTAGTTGGAATTGACGTGCTGCATCACCGCACTGATCCGCTCCAGGCCCATGCCGGTATCGACCGACGGCGCTGGCAACGGATGCAACACGCCATCGGCGGTGCGGTTGAACTGCATGAACACGTTGTTCCAGATCTCGATGTAACGGTCGCCGTCTTCTTCCGGCGAGCCCGGTGGGCCGCCCCAGATGTGGTCGCCGTGATCGTAGAAAATCTCGGTGCATGGGCCGCACGGGCCGGTATCGCCCATGGTCCAGAAGTTGTCGGAGGCGTAAGGCGCGCCTTTGTTGTCGCCGATGCGGATCATGCGCTCGACCGGCACACCGATTTCTTTGGTCCAGATGTCATACGCTTCGTCGTCGGAGGCGTAGACAGTGACCCAGAGTTTTTCCTTCGGCAGTTTCAGAACGCCGGTCAGGAAGGTCCAGGCAAAGGTAATCGCGTCGTGCTTGAAATAGTCGCCGAAGCTGAAGTTACCGAGCATTTCGAAGAATGTGTGGTGACGAGCGGTATAACCGACGTTTTCCAGGTCGCTGTTCTTGCCACCGGCACGCACGCATTTCTGGCTGCTGGTCGCGCGGGTGTACGCACGTTTTTCCTGGCCCAGGAAGCAGTCCTTGAACTGGTTCATCCCCGCGTTAGTGAACAGCAGGGTCGGGTCGTTGCCCGGAATCAAAGAGCTGGAGGCTACACGGGTGTGGCCTTGCTCTTCGAAGAAGCGAAGGAAGGCTTCACGGATTTCTGCGCTTTTCATTAGGTTCTTCCACGGAGGCTGCGGCCAAAGGCCTGTTCGAAACGTCAACAGACGAAGCGACGGCAAAGGGCCGCATTATATCGGCCCTGCGCGCGGGGTACAGCGTGTTTATACGATAGAAACGGTCAATTGGACGGCTAACGCTATCACTTGCGCGAAAACTCGACGAATGTCGCGATCACTTGCTCGATTTGCGAGCGTTTGACGTCCATGTGCGTGACCATGCGCAGACGTGCGGCAGCGCTCAACTTGATCCCGCGTTCGGCGGCAAAGGCCTTGATCGCTTCAGCTTTTTCACCCATTTGCACATAAACCATGTTGGTTTGCACCGGTTCGACGATGAAACCTGCTTCACGCAAGCCCTCGGCCAGTAACTGTGCGTTGGCATGGTCGTCTGCCAGACGATCAACATTATGGTCCAGCGCATACAGCCCCGCCGCTGCCAGCAGCCCGGCCTGACGCATGCCGCCGCCAACCATTTTGCGCAAGCGACGAGCCTTGCCGATCAACTGCTCAGAGCCACACAGCACTGAGCCCACCGGCGCGCCAAGGCCTTTGGACAGGCACACCGACACCGAATCAAAGTACCGAGTGATTTCCCGAGCATCGACGCCCAGCTTGACTGCCGCGTTGTAAAGGCGCGCGCCGTCGAGGTGCAGTTGCAAGCCTTTGTCCTGAGTGAAGCGGCGGGCGCGGGCCAGATACTCCAGCGGCAGGACTTTGCCTTGCATGGTGTTTTCCAGCGCCAGCAAACGAGTCCGGGCGAAATGGAAGTCGTCAGGCTTGATCGCCGCCGCGACCTGATCCAGATCCAGCGAACCGTCGGCCTGCACTTCCAGCGGCTGCGGCTGGATCGAACCCAGCACCGCCGCGCCACCGCCCTCATATTTGTAGGTGTGCGCCTGCTGGCCAACGATGTATTCGTCGCCGCGCTCACAGTGCGCCATCAACCCCAACAGATTGCTCATGGTGCCCGTCGGTACGAACAATGCGGCAGCAAAACCCAATCGCTTGGCCAGTTCGGCCTCGAGACGATTGACCGTCGGATCTTCGCCGTAAACGTCATCACCGGTGTCCGCTGCGGTCATCGCATCGAGCATGGCGGGAGTCGGTTGGGTGACGGTGTCGCTGCGAAGATCGATAACGCTCATGAACCTGGCCTCTAATCAGCAGGGGAAATCCCTTTACGAAGTTGAATTACTGCGGTCATCGCTCGGATTAATCAACCCTTGCGCAAGGAAAAGTCGTTTCGAACCGCCAGAAAATTCGATGGCAATCATCAGAAAGGCGCAATGCACACAGCCACAATCTGTGTTAAAAACGCTGCGCCGCCCGATAAAGGGCGGCAAAAACGTTCTCAGGGCGGGGTGCAATTCCCCACCGGCGGTAATTGCGCGCAATGCGCATAGCCCGCGAGCGCTTGGCGACGAACACAGCTTGGGTTGTGCGCGGTGGCAAGGTCAGCAGACCCGGTGTGATTCCGGGGCCGACGGTCATAGTCCGGATGAAGAGAGAACGGGATTAACGCCAAAGGGCCGTCCGCGCGATGTTGTGCGTGTGCGCACCCTTGAATCCCTTTCGATTCATAACGCCCTGTTTTTCACACAAACAGGAGTCAGAACATGCAACCCACCGCTATCGACAGCAAAAGCAAACACCCTCACGGCGAGCGCGTCGCGTTCATTCAGGCCTGCTGGCACAAGGAAATCGTCGACCAGAGCCGTAAAGGCTTCGTCGCCGAAATGCTTGCCTTGGGTTATCAGGAATCGGACATCGACATCTTCGAAGTCGGCGGCGCTTTTGAAATGCCTCTGCACGCCAAGTTGCTGGCCAGAACCGGTCGTTATGCCGGCATCGTCGCCGCAGCCCTGGTCGTGGACGGCGGCATCTACCGTCACGAGTTCGTCGCTCAGTCGGTGGTCAGCGGCCTGATGCAAGTGCAGCTGGAAACTGAAGTGCCGGTGTTCTCGGTGTCCCTGACGCCGCATCACTTCCATGCCGGTGACGAGCATCAGAAGTTCTTCTTTGAGCACTTTGTACACAAGGGCCAGGAAGCGGCGCGGACTTGCGCCGATACGTTGCGCAAGGTTCGCGCACTGCGCCGCACCGAGCCGCATGCTGTAGCGGTCTGACGCCGAGTGAGGTTTTGACCTCACTCAAATAAATGTGGGAGCGAGCCTGCTCGCGAAGAAGGACTGCCAGTCGATGATAAGTTGCCTGATAGACCGCTTTCGCGAGCAGGCTCGCTCCCACATTGGGTTTGTGCCGGTTTAGAGATCGCTGTCAGGCGAGGTTTTCGTCGGTGGCCGGCACGATCAGGATGCCCGCGCGCAAGCCGTTCTTGACCTTGGGATTGGGAAAGATGATGCGTGCTCCCTCTTCCTCAATGACCCAACGGGTATTGGCCAGATCTTCGGCCAACACATAGCCCATCTCCAACTCTGAAAAGTTTTCGATGTCCTGCGGCAGGTTCAGACGGAATGCATCGCTGTGCTTGATGATTTCCCGGGCGACGCTGAACAGCTGCAAACCGTCCAGCCCCTGCTCAGCCATCTGCGGCTCGTTGCCTTCAATGATCTGCTGCAGACGGGTTTCCAGCAGCGAGACATTGACCCCGTCGTTCTGCCCGAACGGCCGCGCCTTGCCCAGTTCCAGCGTGAAAGCCTCGGCACCGAGCTTGTCGTAGGTGTACGAGCTGAAGACGATCGACGGTTTGTTCTGCAACAGCACCGCTTCCATCCCGGCAGCACGCAGACGTGCCAGCTCCAGACGCGAATGCTGGCGACCTTCCTTCCACGGATACAACGCGAATTGCTCGATCTTCGAGCCTCGAATCGCCGTGTGCAGGTCGTAGTGCAGACGCTGGCGATCCGGCAGGCTGAAGAAACTCGCCGCCAGACGTTCCAGCTCACAGGCACGCAGCGCTTCGCTGCCACTGCTTTGTTCATGACGGCCGTTGAACAGCCGATTGACGTCCTGCTCGACGAAACGCTCGCCCTTGCGAATCGCTTCCGGGTTGCCGAACAGGAACAGAATGCGTGCGCGCGGCTTCAGGTCACCGCGAGCGATATCGTGCAGCAGCCGATCAAGCAACTCGATCGGCGCTGTCTCGTTGCCGTGGATGCCTGCCGACAGCAGCAGGTCCAGGCCATTGTCGCGCGCTTGCGGTGGCCGGACTTCCAGCGCACCTTCGCTCAACCAGCGCATACGCACGCCTTCGACAGTCAGTTGAGTCTTCTCCGCCGGTTCACGGCCGGCGAGGGTCAGTTCAAGCAGTTTGCCGAGGGCGAGCATAGAGCGGTTTCCTTAGTGATCGTGGTTGCAGTCCGGGCCGTGGACGTGTTCCTCGTCGTCACCGAGGTCAGCCGGTTCCATTTCCAGTTGCAGACTTACCAGATTAGTCGCCAATGGGCGCAGCAGCAGGTTGGCGTATTCGGCATCGCCTTCTTCGACGTCCACGCCGATCAGCAACTGGCCACGGCCGTCCTGCTGGATCCACAGCTCTTTGCCTTGCCACATGACCGCGACGCGGGTGCACGAGGTTTGCAGTTGCGTGCCGTCGGTGTCTTCAAGGATCAACTGCAGGGAATCGCTCATGTTTTTACTCTCTTGGGGAGACAAGCCGCGCGCCGCGTTCTGGCGACGCGCCGGCCATCAATTGATCTGGAATGGATAAACCGCGCCCAGTTTAAGGATTTGCGTCAGTTCATCCAGTGCCGTCCGGCATTCAAGCAGCAATTGCGGATCCGCCAGATCGGTTTCGCTCAGGCGGTCGCGGTAGTGCTTTTCAACCCATGCGGTCAACGAACCGTACAACGGTGGCGTCATGATAACCCCTGGGTTGACCGCCGCCAGTTCGGTTTCGTTAAGCGCGACGCGCAGTCGCAGGCACGCCGGGCCACCACCGTTCTGCATGCTTTGCTTGAGATCGAAGACTTTCACTTCGCGAATCAGACCGCCGGAGCTGGTCAGGCTTTGCAGATAAGCCCAGACGCGCTCGTTGGCCTGGCACTCTTGCGGCACGATCAGCAGCATCGAGCCGTCAGGACGCGAGAGCAACTGGCTGTTGAACAGGTAGGAACGCACCGCATCATCCACGGTGACTGCCGAACGCGGCACACACACGGACTGGAAGTTGCCGCCGACTTTGGCGAGCTTGCTTTGCAGTTCGGCGAGCATCTGATCGGTCTCGAGGAATGCATCTTCGTGATAGAACAACACTTCACCGTTACCGACGGCGATCACGTCGTTGTGGAACACGCCCTGATCGATCACGTTCGGGTTCTGCTGCGCGTAAACCACGCCTTCGTCTCGCAGACCGTGCAGACGCGCGACCGCTTGCGAGGCTTCGAGGGTCTGGCGCGCCGGGTATTTCTGTGGCGCCGGGAAACGGTTGTCGAACGCACTGCGGCCGAACACGAAAAACTCGACGCCCGCCTCGCCATACTCTCGACAGAAACGCGTGTGGTTGGCCGCGCCTTCGTCACCGAATTGCGCTACCGCTGGCAATGCCGCGTGATGCGCGAAGTGCTGCTGATTGGCGAACATCGCGCCGAGCACACGGCTGGTGGTCGGGTGCTCGATGCTGCGGTGGTATTTGCAGTTGAGGTTGGCGGCGGTGAAATGCACGCGACCGTCTGCGGTGTCGGCACTCGGGCTGACAGTCGCGGCGTTAGCCACCCACATGCTCGACGCGGAGCAGCTGGCGACCAGCAGCGGCATCGCCTCTTTGGCGGCGCGCTCGATCACTTGCGCGTCGGTGCCGCTGAAGCCCAGACGGCGCAGGGCGGCCACGTCCGGACGTTCCTGTGGCGCCAGCACGCCCTGCTGAAAGCCCATTTCCATCAGCGCTTTCATCTTCGCCAGACCTTGCAAGGCCGCTTCCTTCGGGTTCGAAGACTGCTGGCTGTTGCTCTGGGAGGCAACGTTACCGTAGGACAGACCGCCGTAGTTATGGGTCGGCCCCACTAGACCGTCAAAATTGACTTCATAGGATTTCATCAGCGAGGCTCCACGAGAATCTGTTGTTATAGGCTTCAGTAACTATTCTTTTAGACCGAGGCGCGGCCTTCGCGAGCAGGCTCGCTCCCACAGGATTTATGTTGAACACAATATGTGTGAACACCACTGAACCTGTGGGAGCGAGCCTGCTCGCGAATGGGCATCACGCCATCTTCACGCCGGGCGTCAGGGCAGCAGGCAACACCAGGCTTGGGGTTTCCAGCGAGGCCACCGGGTACGCGCAGTAATCCGCCGCGTAATAGGCGCTGGCGCGGTGGTTGCCCGAAGCGCCGACACCACCGAACGGCGCGCTGCTCGCAGCACCGGTCAGTTGTTTGTTCCAGTTGACGATACCGGCGCGGCTTTCCAGCCAGAACTGCTGATAACGCGCTTCAGAATCCGACAACAGACCTGCGGCCAGGCCGTAAGCAGTGTCGTTGGCTTCAGCGATCGCCGCTTCGAAATCGGTGTAGCGGATTACTTGCAGCAACGGGCCGAACAGCTCTTCGTCCGGGCGATCGGCAACTGCGGTGACATCGACGATTCCCGGGGTCAGCAGCGCGGCTTGGGCCTGCGGCTGAGTCATTTCCAGCAGCGACACGGCGCCGTTGGCCAACAGATGTTCTTGAGCATCCATCAGCGCTTTCGCCGCGCCGAGGGAAATCACCGAGCCCATGAATGGGGCTGGTTGCTGATCGAATGCACCGACCTCAATGCTCGCACTGACTTCCACCAGACGCTTGAGCAGGCTGTCGCCCCACGCGCCTTGCGGCACCAGCAGACGGCGTGCACAGGTGCAACGCTGGCCGGCAGAGATGAATGCCGACTGAATGATCGTGTAAACCGCCGCATCCAGATCCGCGACCTGATCAACCACTAGCGGATTATTACCGCCCATTTCCAGCGCCAGAATCTTGTCCGGACGCCCGGCAAACTGCTGGTGCAGATGGTTGCCTGTGCGGCTCGAACCGGTGAAGAACAGGCCGTCGATGCCCGGGTTCGCCGCCAGCGCAATGCCGGTTTCGCGCGCACCTTGCAACAGGTTCAAAACGCCCGCCGGCAGACCGGCCTCGATCCAGCACTTGACCGTCAGCTCGGCGACTTTCGGGGTCAGTTCGCTGGGTTTGAACAGCACGCTGTTGCCGGCCAGCAGCGCCGGAACGATATGGCCGTTCGGCAAGTGACCTGGAAAATTGTAAGGACCGAACACCGCAACCACGCCGTGTGGTTTGTGGCGCAATACGGCGGTGGCGTCGCCCAACGGGCCGCTCTTCTCGCCGGTACGTTCACGGTAGCTCTGCACCGAGATGGCAATTTTGTTGACCATGCTGGTCACTTCGGTCGCCGATTCCCACAGTGGTTTGCCGGTCTCTTCACCAATGGTGCGAGCCAGTTCGTCAGCGTGGCTTTTCAACGACGCGGCAAAAGCCTCAAGCACAGTGATGCGCTCGTCCAGCGTGCGACGTGCCCAACCCGGAAACGCCTGACGCGCAGCTTGCACAGCCGACTCAACCTGCGCAGCCGTAGCACCCTCCCCCGACCACAGCACTTGCTGGGTCACCGGGTTCAGCGATTGAAAGGCTTCGCCCTGACCGGCCAGCCACTCACCTGCGATGTATAGCGAATTCATTATTTCGACTCCCGTGCAGCGGACAACGCCACGGCGCGCACTTGATCGCCAGCGTTGAGTTGAAGACGTTTGGCGGTCTGCGGATCGACCACCAGGGTGCCGGCAGCCAGACGCGCCGGCGCAGCGGTGATGCGGCAGTCTTCGCGTTTGCGGTTATGGATGATGAACGGCGTGGCGTCTTCGCCCGGTGTGCCAACAGCGAGCACCAGCGCTTCACTGTCACGTACCGCGCGGATCTTGCCGGTTTCGCATTCAATGGCCGGACCTGCGTCGAAGATGTCGACGTAACCCTGGTAGCTGAAACCTTCGCTCTTGAGCATCGCCAATGCCGGCTCAGTGTCCGGGTGCACCTGACCGATGACGTTACGTGCGCCTTCGGAGAGGAAGCAGGTGTACAGCGGGAATTTCGGCATCAGCTCAGCAATGAAAGCCTTGTTGCCGACACCGGTCAGGTAATCGGCCTGGCTGAATTCCATCTTGAAGAAGTGACGACCGAGACTTTCCCAGAACGGTGAACGGCCGGCGTCATCGGACACACCGCGCATTTCGGCGATGATCTTGTTGCCGAACAATTCAGGGTATTCCGCGATGAACAGCATGCGCGCCTTCGACAGCATGCGACCGTTCAGACCGTTGCGGTAATCGGCGTGCAGGAACAGCGAGCACAGCTCGGAATTGCCGGTCAGATCGTTCGCCAGAAACAGCGTCGGGATCTCGCGGTAGATGTTCAGCTCTTGCGAAGCGCTGACGGTCAGACCGACACGGAAGTTGTACCACGGCTCACGCAGACCAACGGCGCCAGCAATGGCGGAAATCCCTACCACGCGGCCATCGTCGTCTTCGAGCACGAACAGGTAGTCCGCGTCGCCACGGCCAGCTTCGCCGCGAAAGGTCTTCTCGGCCCAGCCGACCCGGTGGGCCAGACGCTCTTCGTTGGCCGGCAATGTGGTCAGGCCGGTGCCGGTGCTGCGGGCCAGGTCGATCAGAGCGGATAAATCGCTGCTGCGTACGGGACGAACAATCATGCTATCTCCTCAAACGGGCCGCCTTCGCCACCCGTGAAACTCGCTAAGGCGTTAAACCGCCACCAGGCGCACGCTGGCACCTTCACCGACGCCCAGGGCTTCGGCCGCTTCCTGATCCAGAGTCACCGGTTTGCCCGGCGCGTAATCCAGCTCCAGCAACACCGCGCGGTAATCCTGCAGCTGCGCGTTAGCCACCAGATACTGACGCCCGGCACCTTTCACCGGCTCGCCGATCTTCACCGGCACCACGCGGCTCTGAGCGATCGAACGGATCCCCGACACACGTGCATGCAGGGTCGGACCACCGTCGAAAATGTCGATGTAGTGATCGGTCTCGAAGCCTTCGCGCATCAGGATGTCGAAGGTGATCTGCGCACGCGGGTGCACCTGGCCCATCGCCTCTTGGGCGGAATCCGGCAGCAGCGGTACGTAGATCGGGTAATGCGGCATCAGCTCGGCGAGGAACGTACGGCTTTTCAGCCCGCACAGACGCTCGGCTTCAGCGTAATTGAGGTCGAAGAAGTTGCGACCAATGGCATCCCAGAATGGCGAGTCGCCGTTCTCATCGCTGTAACCGACGATCTCGGTCACCACCGAATCGGCGAAACGCTCCGGGTGACTGGCGACAAACAGCAGACGGCCACGGGAGTTGAGCTCGGACCACGGCGAACCGACCAGCTCGCGCTGCACGTAGAAACTGGTCAGCAAGCTGTTGCCGGTCAGGTCGTGGCACTGCGAAAGCACGTGGATCTTGTTGTGGATCTTCAGCTCACGGGAGGCATGCACGAACGTCTCGTTGCGGAAGCTGTAGAACGGCTCCGAGTAACCGGCCGAAGCAACAATCGCCGAGCAGCCGACCAGCTTGCCGGTGGCGGTGTCTTCGAGGACGAAGAAATAGCTTTCCTCACCGTTGAAGCTCACTTCGGCAGCAAACGAGGCTTCGCTCGCGGCAATCTTGTCGCTCAGACGTTCCACGTCATCCGGCAAGGAAGTGACACCAATCGGGCTGTCCGCAGCCAGACGCTGTACCTCGCCCAGATCAGCCATTTGCGCGGGGCGCATCACCAGCATGGTGTCACTCCTTTCTCTTATAAATTCACAGAAAAAAAATAACCGGGCCTACATGGAGATCAATGTAGGAGTGAGCCTGCTCGCGATTGCGGTCTGTCAGAAACCAATGAGTTGACTGACACACCGCAATCGCGAGCAGGCTCACTCCTACAGTTGATCTGGTCCGGCATAAAATTTTGATCGACGCCTGAAAACTCCAGGCGCCGAAGGGTCTATCAGGCTTGCGTCAGTGCAGCAGCCGCGCGCTCGAAACGATCCAGACCGGCATCGATATCAGCGTCTTCCACCACCAGGCTCGGGGCAAAACGAATCACGTCCGGGCCGGCTTGCAGAATCATCAGGCCTTCTTTTTCAGCGGCGTTGAAGATGTCTTTGGCCTTGCCTTTCCAGGCATCGCTCAGCACGCAACCGATCAGCAGGCCGAGGCCACGCACCTGAGTGAACAGGCCGTATTTCTCGCCGATCTGCTCAAGGCGCGCCTTGAACTTGTCGTGCTTGGCGTTCACGCCGTTCAGCACTTCAGGGGTGTTGATCACATCGATCACCGCTTCAGCGACCGCACACGCCAGCGGGTTGCCGCCGTAGGTGGTGCCGTGAGTGCCGACGACCAGATGTTTGGCCAGCGCTTCGGTGGTCAGCATCGCCGCAATCGGGAAACCGCCGCCCAGGCTCTTGGCGCTGGTCAGGATGTCCGGGGTCACGCCGTAATGCTGGTAAGCGAACAGCTTGCCGCTGCGGCCCATGCCGGTCTGCACTTCGTCGAACACCAGCAGCGCGTTGTTCGCGTCGCACAGTTCGCGGGCACCTTGCAGGTAAGCCAGTTCGGCCGGCAGTACGCCGCCCTCGCCCTGAATCGGTTCCAGCACGACCGCGCAGGTCTTGTCGGAAACCGCAGCTTTCAGCGCGGCCAGGTCGTTGTAAGGCACGTGGGTGATGCCGGTGATTTTCGGGCCGAAACCGTCGGAGTACTTCGACTGGCCACCGACGTTGACGGTGAACAGGGTACGACCGTGGAAGCTGTTCAGCGCCGCAATGATTTCGTACTTCTCAGTGCCGAAACGGTCGAACGCAACGCGACGGGCCAGCTTGAACGCGGCCTCGTTGGCTTCAGCGCCCGAGTTGCAGAAGAACACGCGCTCGGCGAACGTGGCATCGATCAGCTTGTGCGCCAGGCGCAGGGCTGGTTCGTTGGTGAACACGTTGGACACGTGCCACAGCTTGTTCGCCTGTTCGGTCAGTGCACCGACCAGCGCCGGGTGCGCATGGCCCAATACGTTAACGGCAATCCCGCCGGCGAAGTCGATCAGCTCGCGACCGGACTGGTCCCAGACGCGGGAACCGGCGCCACGCACAGGAATGAATGCGGCAGGCGCATAGTTGGGAACCATTACCTGATCGAAATCGGCGCGTTGTACCGCAGCGTGCTCAACGGACATCGGAGTCTCCTGAAGAGGAACACTCGCCTGAAACTGGCGAGCTTGGTGAGGATTGTAAGGACAGTTTTCAGCCCGGCCTTGCCGCCAAGCGACAACTTCTTATAGCGCAAACCCCGGATTTTCCCGGGTTTACGGCAATGCGACATATAGCGTCGCAAAGGCGCAGTTTAACTGGCACCGTCGATTTGCGGCAGGCTGCAGAGAATACCAACTCAACCCTGCGACAAAGATATAAATATGTACCGCACAAGGGTGGCCGGTTGCTGATTTGCTGCGCGTTCTTTTCAACGCCAAGGAATGGCCCATGCACCTGACTCAGCGACACCCTCCGACAGCCTCGACCGCCACGAACAACGCGCTGCATCCAGACGATCATTACCTGCCGCTGAAAAATGCCTTGCCCGATTGGCTCGGCGCCGCGACACCGACTCGCCGCCTGGCACTCACGAACAGCCTGCCGCGCCTGTCCCTCACTCTCCAGTCGGCACCTGCCGAGCAACATCAGCAGATGAATAGCCTCAACGCCACGCAATGGGCCGCGCAAAGCAAGGTCGATCAAAGCCTGGAGCACTTGCAGGACGCCAGCACCTTTGCCGAGCCCTTGCTCCAGCAAGAACTGAAAAACTGGTTCGGCCTGGACCTGGATGTGCGCAACACCTTCGTGCGCCTGTACATCCCCGCAACCACTCCGTGGTTTCCGATCCGCACCGGCACGCGCGCCTGGACCGTGTCGTTACTGGAGGCCGCGCTGCACAACTTCGAGGAATCGGAAACCCGTGACGATGCCTTCGAAGCTGACTCGACCTTCGTCACTCGTCCCACCGTCAGCGGCCAGTTCAGTCCCCTGCCGGCGATCAAGGCGAAAATGAGCATCGCCGCTTTCACCCGATTGTGCCGAAGACTGGACATCGGCGCGCGATACAAGGCCCATCTCAAAGACAACCTCGGCTATACCGATCCGATGGTGGCCACCGTGCTGCGCAACAAAATCGATGACAGCCAGAAAGCCGCGATGAAAGCCGCCCTGCAGTGGGCGCGGATGAACCGCGATGTGTCGGAAAGCTATTTTCGCTTGATCGATGCCGTGCTCGACGGCATGAAAGGCCTGTACATCAGCGGGGCAGCGGTGTTGTGCCATGACATGGGGATGCTGTGCGCACCGCTGACCGGTATCGTCGTGTTTGCCCCAGACCTGTACGCCTCGCGAGACCCGGCAAGGGTGGTGGCTTATGTCCCCGATGATCCCGAGCACCCTTTCAAGGAATACGCCTCGACCTACGACCTGGTCGCTGAACTGACCCGCCAGTTGCGCTCGAAAGACTACCAGCAGTTTTTCAGCCGATTCGTGAACCACGAACATCGAGGTGTTTTCTTCAGCACCCTCAATAGCCGCTTGAGCCAGATCATGTGGCACCCGCCCGAGTCCGGCAGCTCGCTGCCCGCATGGCGCGACACCGCTGTCGAGCGCCCGGATCTGCAAACCACGCTGACCGCGTTCCATGACAATCTCTGGCAACACATCCATCACGCGAAACTGAACAAGATCTTCAATGACGCCAGGGTGATCGCCGTACCCACCGCGGTGGTCGACCAAAAAGCGCGCTGGGCCTTCTGGGACTCGGTGAGCAACATCATTTCCACCATCGTGCAGACCGCCGCGCTGATCGTTGCGCCGTTCGTGCCGGTGCTGGGTGAAGCCATGATGGCGTACATGGCCTATCAAATGCTCGATGAAGCGTTCGAAGGCGTCATCGAGTGGGCGCAGGGGCGAACGACCGAAGCCTTGGAACTCTTGATGGGCACCGTGGAATCGATGATCCAGTTGGGCCTGTTCGCCGTGGGCGGCAAGATTGGCGCGGCCGAGTTCCGCAAGATTTTGCCCAAGGAAGTCGTGGCGTTCATCGACCGCTTCAAACCGGTAAAACTGGCCAGTGGCAAGACCCGCTATTGGGAGCCGGATCTCGAACGCTACAAGCACCCGCAGGTTCCAACGGCAGATTCGCAACCCGATGCGCTGGGTTTGCACACGCATCAGGGCAAGCGCCTGCTGCCCTTGGAGGATGCCCACTTTGCAGTAAAAGAAAGCCAGGTGCCGGGGCAGTACCGCATTGAACACCCGAGCCGCCCCGACGCTTACCAACCGGTGGTGCGCCACAATGGCGAAGGCGCCTGGCACACTGAACTCGAGCAACCGCTGGAATGGGATGGCGAGACGGTTCTGCGCCGTATCGGTTCTTCCGTCGAGAGCCTGTCGCCGAACGAGCGCGAAACCGTCTTGCGGATCAGCGGAACCAGCGAAGACGCGTTGCGCAAAATGCATGTCAATCAGGAAAAAGTCCCGCCTTTGCTTGCCGACAGTATCCAGCGCTTCAAGATTGATCAGCAGTTGCAACGCTTCATCGATCAGCTCGAGAGCCATGTCGCCGAAGAGTTTTTGCGCGCTGATCCGGTCACACAGTTGCAGGTGCTCAGCGAATACGGGCGCTGGCCAAGCGATAAGTGCCTGCGTCTGCTCGATCGACAAGGGCAGCAGCTGTGGCAATCGTCTGCGGACGCAAGCCTGCCCGTGACCGAACTGCGCCAGGACAGCCTGCTCGGTGACGACGTGCTTAAAACCCTGCTCTATAGTCTCGACGAGACGCAGATCAAAGCCTTGTTGAACGAACCCTTTGCGGGACCGACGCAGTCCATCGAGGTACGCAGTCAGAACCTGCGCAAGCAAGTGGCCGATCTCGCCAAACGCAACAGGAGCGCGCTGTTCGAGACGCGTTATCAGGCCCTTCAGCACCTCGATGATCCGTTGGCGACACGACTCAAGGCCCACCCTCCCGAACTGCCGGCCAGCATCACCCGCGAACTGCTCGATACCGCGACCGGCAGCGAACTGTTGCAGATCAGCGAAGGACAATTGCCCGCGCGCCAGCAGGCACTCATGCAGATGGCCAGTCAGGAGGTGCGCGTTACCCGCGCCTATGAAGGCCTGGAGCTGGACTCGGTGAGCAATTCCGACTCCGACTCTCTGGCGCTGCACAGCCTCAAATTGTTGCCAGGCTGGAGCGGCGATGTACGCATCGAGATCCGGGACAGGCGCTACGAGGGCCCGTTACTGGACACCATCGGCCGTGAAGATGCAGTCGCACACAAGGTTCTGGTTCGCCGCGACGATGGCCAATATCAACCTTACGACGATCGTGGGCAGCAGCTGCATTCGTTCAGCGATTTCTATTCCAGCCTGTTGTACGCATTACCCGACAGCGAGCGCCAGAACCTCGACATCCGGATTGGCCAGGGCCAGGCGCTGAAGGCGACCATTCGCGAACGTACGCTTGAGCGCAACGAGTTGCGTCAGGTGATCGGCGATACGCCGACCCAACCGTCGGCTGTCGACACACTGCGGCTGCTGGGGACCGATGGTTATCCTCCTGCGCCACCACGTCCGCCGCGCCCCAGTTCCCAACCGCGCACACTCGAAGAAGACATCCGGGTGCTCTATCCGCGGATGTCGAACCATGAGGTGGGTTATCTCGCCGAAAGCATGCTACGCAGTCCCGCTGGCCCACGCGCAGAGATACTTCGCTTGCAAAATGACTACCTGCAATTGCAGAACGAACTGCATGTCTGGGCCAACAATCCGCCCGCCATTCACCCCGAAACCGGCATGGCGCTCACGCCGCTGGAGAAGCGCGCCGAAATCCAGAACCGCAGGTTGCTCAGGGACGAGTTACTCAAAAGCTGGCGACGGGAGAACGTCACGCACTACGATCAACAGGGCTTCGCCGCCGGGCACGCCGTGCTGCTTAAGCACGCCATCATCGGCGACTTGCCCGTCCTCTCGAGCGATTTCAGTCATATCACTTCGCTCGGCATTGATGGCAGCCCCATGACCACCTCGGTCGAGCGCTTTTTGCAGTCTTTCAGTCAGTTGCAGATTCTGGATGCGCGCAACCTCAACCTGCCAAGCCTGCCACAAGCGCTGACCTCGATGCGCTCGCTGCGCGAATTGAGATTACGCGATTGCCGAGTCAGCCTGACAACGGTCACCGAGTCGGTGTTCGCCTCTATGCCGCAACTCACCCTGCTCGATCTGGAAGGCAACGCGCTGGGCTTGCCGCCGGACCTGAACTCGATGCCTGCATTGCGTTACGTCAATCTGTCGAATACCGGTATTTACACGGTGCCCGACGATTTGCTGGATCATCCACGCCTGATCTCGGCGCAATTCGATCGCAACCGCATCACCCGGATACCGGAAAGGTTTTTCAACCTGCCCAGCTCCCTCAGCGACGGTTACACCTTTGCTGACAACCCGTTGAGTGCGGCCTCTCGCGAACGGGTGAAAGTGTTCTTCGAGCACACCGGAAAGTACTTCGGTGTACGGCCTGTGCAGGAAGATCTGCAGCGCACGATCGCCTTGTTCCCAGCCCTTGATGCTGAAAAAGCTACACAGGTGTTGTACCGACTGCCCGGGCCGTTGGCCGAATTCGGTGCACAGTTGTCGCGCTGGGAAGATGAACTCGGCGCCCTGAACCTCGAACTCAATCAATGGACCAACCAGGCCGCCGTCCTTGACCCTGAGACGGGCGAACGTCTGCCCCTTGAAGCACAAACCCGCGAACTGGACGCCAGGCGATCCTTTGCGCAACAGATCGAGCAGCTCTGGCGCAGCCCGCCCGGCTACTACCGCCTCAAAGTACTCAGGGCAACGGCAACGTTCACGGGGGATATGCCGACGCTCAGCGCCGGTTTCGAGCACGTTACCCAGCTGGACCTCAACGGCAACGCCAATATCACCAACGCCCTGCGCTTCGTCGAGTGCTTCCCGAACCTGGCCGAGCTGAAAATGAACGGCTTCGAACTGGAGCCGCTTGCGCTTGGCGAAGTAAAACTGCCTCGACTGACCGACCTGGAGCTGAAAAATTGTGGCGTGGTCATGACCCCGGAAAATCAGGCTGTGCTGCTTTCACTCGACAGCCTCGACTCGCTGAACTTGAGTAACAATCCGCTGGGGACGTTCCCCGACCTGAACCTGCTGCCCCAACTGGACGATCTCGACCTGTCCAACTGCGGGCTGACCGTCGTGCCTGAAGGATTGACCAGCCATCCGGGTTTTCGAACCGTGGTGCTTGCGGGGAACCGCATCACGCAACTGCCTGACGCGCTGTTCGACCTTCCCGCCGATCGCAGTGACGCTATTGACCTTGCCGACAACCCGCTATCGGCAGCCTCCCGCGACCAGATCAAGAATTACTTCCGCAGCCATCGAAACGACTTTGACGTACTGGCTGACGAGCAAGACGTTGCCCTCGCCCGGCAGTTGTTTCCCGGTCTGAACGCCCAAGAGGCCAGCGAGATGATCTACGACTTGCCTGGCGACCTGGCCGGCGGTCGAAAACAACTCGTGCGCTGGAGAGCGGAGCTGCAACAGATGCGCGAGGATCTGGCGCGCTGGGCACTGGAAACTCCATCAGCGCACCCGGTTACAGGTCAGGTGCTTAGCGAAGGCGAGCGTCTGGAGCAACAAGACGCGCGTTCCGCCTTCAAGGAGCTCATGGAGGATTTCTGGCGTGAAAGGTCAATTGACACCGGCGCGCGCACCGCGTCTTTTGCGACAGACCTGAAGTTCTTCGGCGAACTGCCCCGCCTGACTGTGAACTTCGATCACGTGACAAGCCTCAAGCTTGCAGGCAATGCAACGACCACAGGCATCGATGCATTTGCTGCCTTGTTCCCGAATCTTCAGGCGCTGGAACTGAAAGCCTTCGCGCTCGATGACATCCCCTCATTCGTCGGGCGCCTCAAGGATCTCAAAGAGCTCAAACTGACTGACTGCGCGCTGACATTCACGCCTGAAGGGCAGCAACTGCTCGGTGCCATGTCCAAACTGCAGTTGCTCGATCTGAGCCACAACCCGCTGACAATCGCACCTGATTTGAACGCCTTGCCAAACCTGACGAGCGTTTCACTTGCCCATACAGATATCAGCAGCGTGCCCGAGGGTATCGCCGAGCATCCGGCTCTTGAAATTCTCCATCTCAATAACAACAACATCACCGAGCTGCCGGACACTTTTTTCAGCTTGAGTGCCGATCAGGCCGACGGCGTATATCTGAACGATAATCCGCTGTCCTTGAATGCTCGCGAGCGCATCAAGCGCTACTACGCCACACAGGGACGCAACTTCCGGGTCAAACCGGCATCGGCTGACATTGCCATGGCGCAAAGACTGTTCCCGCGACTGGGTGACAACGCGGCCATCAACATGATTTATCGCCTGCCCGGGACATTGCTGGCCGGCACGACTCAACTGCTCAGTTGGGAGGCAGAAATCGCCCGAATGATGGGTGATCTCAACGCGTGGCGTGAGCGTCTGCCGGTCAACAATCCGTTGACTGAACTGCCATGGACTGCTCAGGAAAAAGCCACAGAACTCGCCGCCAGACAAGAATTCAGCGACAAGCTTGAGCAACTCTGGCGCGGCCGGCGTAACGACAATTCAGCACTACGGTTCAACACCTTCGATGCCAAGCCGGCGTTTACCGGTGAGTTACCGGAGCTGAGCACCGATTTCACTCACATCACGCATCTCAATCTTCAGGGCAATCCAGGGCTGAAGGTTTCCGGAGGTTTTCTCAGAAGCTTCAGCGGATTGCAGGGACTGGAACTGCAGGGCTTCGGCCTCGGCCGCATACCTCAAGCGCTTCAAAGCCTGTCGTCGCTCGAAACGTTGATGCTGAGCAAGTGCCAGATCACTCTGGATCCTGAAGGACAAGCGATCCTGTCCACGCTGACCCGATTGAAATCGCTGGACTTGTACAGCAACACATTGCGGGCCACGCCCGATGTATCGGCCCTGCAAAACCTGACGTTCATCGATCTGATCAACACCGGGATCGATAGTGTGCCTGCCGGGCTGGAACAGCTGCCGCATCTGGAAGTGGCGTTGCTGAGCGACAACAACATCATCGAACTGCCGGCGGAACTGACGCGTTATTCTGGTCGCGGCATGGAACTGGGCAGCAACCCGCTGTCAGAGGCTTCCAGAGAACGAGTCAAAGCCGCTTTCCAGGCCAAGGCCGACAACTTTGGTATCTCCGCTCGACAGGACGACATCGAACTGGCTCAAAGTCTTTACCCATCGCTGTCCGGTTTCGACGCCAACGATCTTATCTACAGCCTTCCGGGTACGCTGGCCGATGGACGTCTTGAGCTGATGCGCCGCAAAACCGAGCTGACCGGCCTGCTCGACCGCCTGGGCACCTGGGCAAATGAGCCTCCCAGCGATCCTGTAACGCAGATGCCACTTGGGAACGACGCTGCAGCGACGGAAAAACTCAATCGCCAAACCTTCAGGCTCAACCTGGAAAAGGAACTGCGCCTAACGCCCACGTTCCTGACAGATCCAGCGGTTTACTGCGAGTTGTCGTTTACCGGTGAGCTGCCGCCGCTGACCGCACGCTTTGACCACATTGAAAAATTGAATCTGACCACCAAAGCGTCCGCCCCGCCTCGGGTTGATCGTCTGCTGGAGCTTTTTCCCAAGCTCAAAGACATCGACATCCGCAAATTTCCGCTGGGCGAGATTCCCGCCCCGATCTTCGCTATGGACAGGCTGCGCAGCCTGCATCTGCCCGACTGTGGAATCACCCTGACGGAACCGGCTGCAGAGGCCTTCGCAGGCTGGAAAAACCTGAGTTCCGTGGACCTGAGCAACAATCCGCTCAACATTGTTCCAGACCTGAGGCATCTCCCGCAGTTGGACAATCTGCGTCTCGGCAATTGCGCCTTGAGCAAGGTGCCTGACGGTCTGTTCGAGCTGCCTCGATTGACGAGCGCGGACTTGTCCGGGAACGCGATTACCGAGTTGCCAGGCGAGTTTCCTTCACAGCCCGGCGACGCGGTGACCGAATACAACTTCGACGACAACCCCCTTCACCCGGAAAGTCAGCAACGCCTGTACAGATACACCACGGCGTTTAACGAGCAAATGAACGAAAGATGGAGGACGGGGGTCCGGCGCGAACTTGACGACTTCGTGGATTCGGATTTTTCCGATGGCGAGGAGCGACCATTACCATCGACAAGGCATAGCTGACCCGCCGTCAGCCACGTTCTGGCGGCACTGACGACAACTCGAACGGGCTGCTGCTGCGCCGCTGGTTGCGATCTTCCCGCGGCGTGGCACCGAAGAAGTTGCGATAGGCGCTGGAGAAATGCGGCCCCGAGGAGAAGCCACAGGACAGGCCGATCTGGATGATCGACTTGCTGGTTTGCATCAACATCTGCCGGGCCTTGTTCAGGCGCAGCTCCAGGTAGTACTGGCTCGGCACACGGTTGAGGTATTGCTTGAAGATCCGCTCCAACTGGCGACGGGACACGCACACATGCTGGGCGATTTCGTCGGTGGTCAGCGGTTCTTCGATGTTGGCTTCCATCAGCAACACCGCTTGGGTGAGCTTCGGATGGCTGGAGCCGAGACGGTTCTGCAACGGGATGCGCTGACGCTCGCCGCCCTCGCGAATGCGTTCAACGACCAGTTCTTCCGAAACCGCTCCGGCCAACTCTGCACCGTGATCGCGAGCCAATACCGCCAGTAGCAGATCAAGCACGGACATGCCGCCGCACGCGGTCAGGCGATCGCGATCCCAGTCGAACAGGTGACTGGTGGCAATGACTTTAGGGAAACGCTCGGCGAAATCGTCCTGCCAGCGCCAGTGCACGGCAGCACGATAACCGTCGAGCAACCCCAGTTGCGCCAACGGATAGACACCGGCCGACAGACCGCCGATGACCGTACCCGCACGTACCAATTGCTTGAGCGCACTGCTCAGTGCCGGCGCCAATGTGGTCGGCGGCTCGTCAGCGAGCAGGAACAGTTTCTGGAAGTTTTCGAGTTTGCCGGTCCAGGCTTCACCGGGCAATTGCCAGGCGCCTTCGGCCGCCGCTGCGGTCACGGCTTCCGCCTGCAGGAACGACAGCTCGTAAACCACCTCCGGGTGCACACGCTGAGCAACACGCAAGGCTTCCTCCGCCAGCGCCAGCGTCAACGCTTTAGTGCTGGGCCAAATCAGGAAACCAATTCGATGGGCAGTCATGGGCGGGCGATCCGAAACGAAGAACAGTGATGAAGGCATGGGCCAATGCTAGCCCGTAAATGAACACAAATCTTGAGACCAACACCGATCAACTGTAGGAGCTGTCGAGTGAAACGAGGCTGCGATCTTTTGATCTTGTTGTTGAAGATCAAAAGATCGCAGCCTTCGGCAGCTCCTACAGGAAATTGAAGCCAGCCTACTGGCTGCGAAGCATGCACTATCGCGGTGCACAACGGCAGCCCTGATTTATTTCAAACTGCCCGAGAGGAATTGTTGCAAACGTTCAGACTGCGGATTCACCAGCACTTCACGCGGGTTGCCGCTTTCTTCAACAACACCTTTGTGCAGGAACACCAACTGGTTCGACACTTCACGGGCAAAGCCCATTTCGTGCGTGACCACGACCATGGTGCGACCTTCCTGAGCCAGCGCTTGCATGACTTTCAGCACGTCTCCCACCAACTCCGGGTCGAGGGCTGAAGTCGGTTCGTCGAACAGCATCACCTCAGGTTCCATCGCCAGCGCACGGGCGATCGCCACACGCTGCTGCTCGCCACCGGACATGTGCCCCGGGAACGCGTCTTTACGATGGGCCACACCGACCTTGTTCAGGTAGTACTCGGCTTTTTCGCGGGCTTCGTACTTGGGTACGCCCAGTACGTGAACCGGCGCTTCCATGATGTTTTCAATAGCAGTCATGTGCGACCACAGGTTGAAATGCTGGAACACCATCGACAGGCGCGAACGCATGCGTTGCAGCTGTTTCGGATCAGCGGCTTTCAGCGCGCCGTCCTTGTTCGCCACCAGTTTCAGCTCTTCGTTGTTGAGCAGAATCTTGCCCGCGTGCGGCTGCTCGAGCAGGTTGATGCAGCGCAGGAAAGTACTTTTGCCGGAGCCACTGGAGCCGATGATGCTGATCACATCGCCGGCTGCCGCTTTCAGGGACACGCCCTTGAGCACTTCGTGACTGCCATAGCGTTTATGCAGGTCTTGGACTTCAAGTTTGTACATGCGGTCGGTTCTCACAAAAACAGTCAGTCAGTCGTTGAGCAAGCGCCCGTGACGCAGCGCTTCGCGCCCCGCCACCTTGGCCAGCCAGAAACCGGGTTGGGCATAACGCAGCCGTTCAATGGCAAACAGCACCCCGGAGGTACCAGCACACACCGTGCTGACCCGATCGGACAGAGGATCAATCACTTCAAAAATCTCGTCGCCGGCCTCGACCCACTCGCCGGGCTTGCGCAGAAAACTTACGACGCCCGGATGCGGCGCGAACAGCAACTCGGTGCCTTCGAACGGCATGCCTTCACAGGCCTCGTGCGCCGGGTTCGGCCACTCGCCGGTGATCAAACCTTGCTCGGCGAGGAAGGCGAGAATGCCTTCAGCATACGCGCAAGCTTCGGCGCGACCGGTATCGGCCTGACCGCCCAGCTCAATGGTCGTTGCCAGACACGCCAGTGGAATCTGCGCATCAGGGAACTGCCGCGACAGACGCAGCCATGGCAGCGAACAAGCCTCATCGAACGAGCTGCCGCCGGAATCTTCCGCGAGCAATCCGACCTTCACATTCAGGTGCGCGGCCAGTGAGCGCCACTGCGGCCAATGCTGCGGCAACGCGTACATGTGCAGTGCGGCTTCGGCATCGCAGTGCAAGTCCAGCACCACGTCGGCTGTGCAGGCATGGCTGAGCAACACGCGCTGCATGCCTTGCAACTGGCTGCTCGCCTCTGGCAATGCCGCCAGGTGATCGGCCATGGCCTGACGAATCAGGCGCACATTGGCGTGCGGATCGTCACCGAGATTGTCGGCTAAAGCGGCCGCAACCGGCGCGCTCAGTTCGACGAAATCACGATTGAAATTCTTGCCACTGCCGGCCTCGAAACGGCCCTGGTGATTGCCTTGCAGCAATTGCCCGAGACCCAAGGGGTTGGCGACTGGCACCAGCTCGATGACACCGTTGAGCAGGCCTTTGGCTTCGAGTTCGCCGAGGCGCTTTTTCAGCTCCCAGGCGGTGCGCATGCCCGGCAATTCGTCAGCGTGCAGGCTGGCCTGAATATAGGCCTTGCGCTCGCCGCGACCGAAGCGAAAGACCGAAATCTTGCGCTCGCTGCCCAAGTGGCTCCACGGCAATACGTGGTCGATGCGTTCCATATCAGTGCTTCCGCGGGGCCAGGTAGCTCAACCAGCGACGCTCGGCCAGTTTGAACAGCTTGACCAGAATGAACGTCAGGCACAGGTAGAACACGCCAGCGGTGATGTACGCCTCGAACGGCAGATAGAACTGGGCGTTGACCGTGCGCGCGGCACCGGTGATGTCGATCAGGGTCACGATGGACGCCAGACTGGTGGTCTGCAGCATCATGATCACTTCGTTGCTGTACTGCGGCAGTGCCCGGCGCAGGGCCGATGGCAGCAGAATGCGCTTGTACAGTTTGAAGCGCGACATGCCCATGGCCTTGGCCGCTTCGATCTCACCGTTCGGCGTGGCTTTGAGGCTGCCGGCAATGATTTCCGCGGTGTAGGCGCTGGTGTTGACCGCAAAGGCCAGGCACGCGCAGAACGTTGCGCTGGACAGCCATGGCCACAGGAAGCTTTCGCGGACCGCTTCGAACTGCGCCAGACCGTAGTAGATCAGGAACAGTTGCACCAGCATCGGCGTGCCACGAATCACGTAGGTGTAAAGCCACGCGGCGCCGTTGACGACTGGGTTCTTCGAGACGCGCATCAGCCCCAGCGGCAGGGCCGCGAGCAGACCGAAAAACAGCGACAGCGCGAGCAGTTTGAGGGTGGTCAGCAGGCCGCCGAGGTACAGCGGCATGGCCTCCCAAATGACGTTGTAGTCGAAGATCATAGATCAGCCGCCCTTACGCCTACCGAGTAGCGCTTCTCAAGTTGACGCAGGATCAGCAACGAAACACTGGTGATCACCAGGTACATCGCCGCCACTGCGAGGAAGAAGGTGAAAGGCTCGCGGGTGGCATCTGCCGCCTGCTTGGCCTTGAACATCATGTCTTGCAGACCGACCACGGAAATCAGCGCGGTGGCCTTGGTGAGAACCAGCCAGTTGTTGGTGAAGCCCGGAATCGCCAGGCGAATCATCTGCGGCACCATCACCCGGAAGAACACCTGAAAACTGCTCATGCCGTACGCCATGCCCGCTTCGGCCTGACCTTTTGGAATGGCCATGAACGCGCCACGGAAGGTTTCCGACAGGTACGCACCGAAGATGAAACCGAGGGTGCCGATGCCGGCGGCCAGCGGATTCAAATCGATGTAATCGTCATAGCCGAGCATCGGTGCGACGCGGTTGAGCAAATCCTGACCGCCGTAAAAGATCAGCAGGATCAGCACCAGATCAGGAATCCCGCGGATCACCGTGGAATAAAGATCGCCCAGCCACGCCAGCCAGCGCACCGGCGACAGGCGTAACGCGACACCAATCAGCCCGAGAACGATGGCCAGAGCCATGGACGACAAGGCGAGCTGAAGCGTCAGCCATGCGCCATCGAGGATGACAGCCCCGTAGCCTTTCAACATGATTCAGGTCCTCGAAAGTTGGGATGAAAAAATGGCGCAAACCGCAGAGATCCTGTTGCTTGCGCCATTTCGGACTTGTCGCAGAGACGTTTTACTTGCCGTAGATATCGAAGGCGAAGTACTTGTCCTGGATTGCCTTGTATTTGCCGTTTTCACGGATGGCCGCGATGGCCGCGTTAATCTTGTCTTTCAGGGCGTCACCCTTACGGACTGCGATGCCTACGCCGTCGCCGAAGTATTTGACGTCGGTGAACGCAGGACCTGCAAACGCGAAGCCTTTGCCGGCGTCGGTGTTGAGGAAGCCATCTTGCAGCAGAGTAGCGTCAGCCACGGTACCGTCGAGGCGACCGGCAGCCACGTCGAGGTAGATTTCGTTCTGCGAGCCGTACGGCTTGATCTCGGCACCCAGCGAGGCGAGGACTTCGCGGGCGAAACGCTCGTGGATCGAACCACGTTGCACGCCGATGTTCTTGCCCTTCAGCTCAGCCAGACCTTCGCTGACCTGAGTACCGGCCTTCATGACCAGACGTGCCGGGGTGTTGTAGTACTTGTTGGTGAAGTCGACCGACTTCTTGCGATCTTCAGTGATCGACATGGACGACAGGATCGCGTCGATCTTGCGCACTTTCAGTGCTGGAATCAGACCGTCGAACTCTTGCTCGACCCACACACACTTGACCTGCATCTGCTCGCACAGAGCGTTGCCGATGTCGTAGTCGAAACCGACGATGCTGCCGTCCGGTGCTTTCGAAGCGAACGGAGGGTAAGCCGCTTCGATACCGATCTTCAGAGGTTTTTCGTCAGCGAAGGCGTTCATCGACAGCACGGACAGTGCCAGGGCGCCAAGCAGCACAAGTTTCTTCATCTTGGGACTCCATCGGTAAAGGGCAAAAACGGCAGAGTGAGCGACAGCCCAATATGCGAATGGGTGAATCGGGAAATCGGTTGCTGCATCGGTGGGAAATTTCCCATTGAAACCGTCGGAGATTTCAACGTCAGCCACGATGAGCGAGTGATCGGCATTCTAACGACAGGCCCGAAGCCGATATTTCTTCAATGCGACAACTAATTACAGATGCACAGAGAAAGCGACTTGAGCACATTGACAGCCTTGCAATTTCATGCAAGAGCGAAAGACAGTGAACCGATCTATGCTGCAAATTGCGGGCCTATTATTCGCAAACCCTTCTAATCCGGCAAGCGCAGCGTTGTGTCTTATTTTTCACCGGGGGTTTCGAGGCTCTAAAACGGGGCAATGCGTTTCCCTTTGCCCCGCTCCGGGGCGGGCGGTTACACATTCGGTTACGTGGAAGGTGTTGGGTAACAGGGGGAAATGTCTTACGGGGGAGATCGATAATTATTGACCCCCCGATCGTTCCTACGCTCTGCGTGGGAATGCAGCAAGGGACGCTCCGCGTCCCCGGAGCCGACGCAGAGCGTCGAGGGAGGCATTCCCACGCAGAGCGTGGGAACGATCGGAAGGTACTCGGTCAAACTGTGGGAGCGAGCCTGCTCGCGAAGAGGCCCGCCCAGCCACCACAAAACCCCCAGACACAAAAAAACCCCGCCCGGCAAACACCGGACGGGGCTTTTCAATGCATCAAGCCGAATGCTTAAGCAACATTCATGGTCTTGTGCGTATCAATCAAATGCTGCACCACACCCGGATCCGCCAGGGTCGAGATATCCCCCAACCCGTCATATTCCGCCGTGGCAATCTTGCGCAGAATCCGGCGCATGATCTTGCCCGAGCGGGTCTTCGGTAGCCCTGGCGCCCACTGGATCACATCCGGCGAAGCAATCGGGCCGATCTCCTTGCGCACCCAGTTCTTCAATTCCAGACGAAGCTGCTCAGTCGGCTCCTCGCCATTCTTCAACGTGACATAGACATAAATGCCCTGCCCCTTGATGTCATGCGGCACACCGACCACCGCCGCCTCAGCAACTTTCGGATGCGCAACCATCGCGCTTTCGATCTCGGCCGTACCCATGCGGTGGCCAGAGACGTTAAGCACGTCATCCACGCGCCCGGTGATCCAGTAGTAGCCATCGGCATCACGACGCGCGCCGTCACCGGTGAAATACATGCCACGGAAGGTCTTGAAGTAGGTATCGACGAAACGATCGTGATCGCCATACAGCGTGCGCGCCTGACCTGGCCACGAGTCGAGAATCACCAGATTGCCTTCAGCCTCGCCCTCAATAATGTTACCGAGGTTGTCGACCAGCGCCGGCACCACACCAAAGAACGGACGTGCTGCCGAACCCGGCTTCAGCGCGTGGGCACCCGGCAACGGGCTCATCATGTTGCCGCCGGTCTCAGTCTGCCACCAGGTATCAACGATCGGGCAACGCGACTTACCGACATTCTTGTAGTACCAGTCCCAGGCTTCCGGGTTGATCGGTTCGCCGACCGAACCGAGCAGACGCAGGCTGCTGCCATCCGCACCTTCAACGGCGGCCTGACCCGAGGCCATCATCGCGCGAATCGCGGTGGGTGCGGTGTAGAGGATGTTGACCTTGTGCTTGTCGACGATCTTCGCCACTCGGGTGATGTCCGGATAGTTCGGCACGCCTTCGAACAGCAACGTGGTCGCGCCATTGGCCAGCGGGCCGTAGACAATGTAACTGTGGCCAGTGACCCAGCCGACGTCGGCGGTGCACCAGTAGACTTCGCCCGGACGGTAGTCGAACACGCGCTCGTGGGTCATCGCCGCGTACAGCAAATAACCGCCAGTGGTGTGCTGCACGCCCTTCGGCTTGCCGGTGGAGCCGGAGGTATAAAGGATGAACAGCGCTTCTTCCGCGCCCATCTCTTTCGGCGCGCAGACGGTGCCCGCCACTTTCATCAGGTCTTCGTACCAGATGTCGCGATGCTGGTTCCACTTGATGTCGCCGCCGGTGCGCTTGCACACGATGACTTTCTGGATGCTGCTGGTTTCCGGGTTGGTCAGCGCGTCGTCGACGTTGGCCTTGAGCGGGATCTTCTTGCCGGCACGAATGCCTTCGTCGGCGGTGATCACCACTTTGGATTTGCAGTCGATGATGCGACCGGCCAGGGCTTCCGGCGAGAAACCGCCGAACACCACCGAGTGAATCGCGCCGATCCGGGTGCAGGCCAGCATGGCGACCACGGCTTCGGGAATCATCGGCATATAAATGGTTACCACGTCGCCGCGGTGCACGTCCTGACCACGCAAGGCGTTGGCGAGTTTGCACACTTGCTCGTGCAGTTCGCGGTAGGTGATGTTACGGCTTTCGGATGGATCGTCGCCTTCCCAGATGATCGCGACTTGATCGCCGCGCTCGGCCAGATTACGGTCGAGGCAGTTGTAGGAAACGTTCAGGGTGCCGTCGGCAAACCATTTGATGTCGACATGGTGATCGTCGAACGACGTCTGTTTCACCGTGGTGAAAGGCTTGATCCAGTCGAGACGCTTGGCTTGCTCGCGCCAGAAGCCGTCAGGGTTGACGACCGACTGCTGGTACATGGCTTTGTAGGTCGCCTCGTCAGTCAGCGTGTTAGCCAGAACCTCGGGACGAACGGGATACAGAGAAGCCGCACTCATCTTTCCTACCTCGGTGTAATAGTTGTTTTTGTATGACCCTGTTGTAACGGGGCGGGGGCCATAGAACCATTCGACGATGGTAGTAACAAGCCCCTACAAGTCGTGGCGATACCGAACCAAAACCCTCAACCCCATGCCCCACGCCGCCTGTAGGAGCTGCCGAAGGCTGCGATCTTTTGATCTTGCTTCTAAACATCCAGATCAAACGATCGCAGCCTTCGGCAGCTCCTACAGGGGGATTTCGGGGATTGTTACCAAATCTGCCAAAGGTGTTTATCAAAACCCGGTCTGTTTACCCCCGCCCCATCTCCCTAAAATTCACCTCGCCGACAAGGCAAACGCGATTAACAACGTTACAGCCCCCACGAAGGCCGTTAATCCAGCTCTCCAGTAATAACTGCAAATGATGAAGTTCCACACGCAACCCTAAAAAGGTTGCGTGACCCCACTCGACCTCAAAAAGGTAAATCTGAAATGAAAGCTTTATTGGTTCTGGCCCTCAGCAGTCTGTGCGCAACCGCCATGGCAGATGAGGTTCCGACTGATGTCGCGCAGCAACAACCGGTTGTTGAGGAATACACTTACTCGACTCACCTGGACATCGCCAAAGTTGTTTCCATGAGCGAAGTTCCGAATGTCTGCGAAGTGGTTCCAGCCAAAATGGAATACGACGACTCCAAAGGTCAGCGTCACATCCTGCGTTACAGCATCATGGGTAACGGCTGTACCAATTGATGTTTGAGACTGCACCGAATTGGATCTCTCAGCGCTTCATTGAGGGTCGATTCCAGCCCGACTTCGGTCGGGCTCAGTTGTGTTTGAAGCCGGTAAAAATGCTTGCAAAACACTAGATGTAGTAAAAAAGGGTTTTTTTTGTTCGTTTTTTGAGCAAATTCACAATGGCGAGATTTTTACGAAAAAAAATCTATCCCCGGCAAAGCCCTGTAAACCCTCACTCTCGTCGAAAAACCACCCTCCTCGACCGCTCCATGCGCGGATTCGCCTCAGCACAGCCGTGTTTTTTTCCCTATAATGCCGCCCCATACGGGTCAGCAATATTCCCTTACAGGGAGCAAAAGCCATTCTGAAGCCCCGCAGCAGCGTTCAACGCTGATTGCGCCCATCAGAGGCTCTCGGAACCCGTCAAAATTTCTGTTTATTTGCCTGCGTGCATCGCTGCAAAAAACGACATCCAACGCGGTCTGTACGACCGTGTGAAAAACCAACCAATCAGGTTTCACACGGGCACAGGCCCTCACGCAGGAGACGACACGTCATGCTGAGCTGGGACGAATTCGACAAAGAAGACAGTGAAGTAGCAGCAGTGAAAGGCGCCAACGCCGGCCACGCTAGCGAAGCCAACATGGACCGCCTCGACAACGCCGGCGGCGCCGCCGCGCTGGAAGCCCGCGCCGTGACCGCCGACGACTCGGCCGCTGTCGCCCGCGCCAAGGCTGCACTGAACTCCCTCGACGTTGCCGAAGGCCTCGCCGAGCTCGAAGGCGCCTCTGCCCGTGTCGCCGTTGACGAAAAGCGCATGATCAACTGCCGCGCCGACCTCAACCAACTCGTGCCATTCAAGTACGACTGGGCCTGGCAGAAGTACCTGGACGGTTGCGCAAACCACTGGATGCCGCAAGAAGTCAACATGACCGCCGACATCGCCCTCTGGAAAAACCCGGAAGGCCTGACCGACGACGAGCGCCGCATCGTCATGCGTAACCTCGGCTTCTTCTCCACCGCCGACTCTCTGGTTGCCAACAACCTGGTCCTGGCCGTGTACCGCCTGATCACCAACCCGGAATGCCGCCAGTACATCCTGCGCCAGGCCTTCGAAGAGGCGATCCACACCCACGCCTACCAGTACTGCATCGAATCGCTGGCCATGGATGAAGGCGAAATCTTCAACATGTACCACGAGATCCCATCGGTCGCGAAAAAAGCCACCTGGGGCCTGAAATACACCCGCTCGATCTCCGATCCGAAGTTCGAAACCGGCACCGTCGAAACCGACAAAGAGCTGCTGCGCAACCTGATCGCCTACTACTGCGTTCTGGAAGGCATCTTCTTCTACTGCGGCTTCACCCAGATCCTCTCCATGGGCCGCCGCAACAAAATGACCGGCGTCGCCGAGCAGTTCCAGTACATCCTGCGCGACGAATCCATGCACCTGAACTTCGGCATCGACGTGATCAACCAGATCAAAATCGAAAACCCGCACCTGTGGGATGCCGAGATGAAGGAAGAAGCGACCCAGATGATTCTGCAGGGTACGCAGCTGGAGATCGAATACGCGCGTGACACCATGCCTCGCGGCGTACTGGGCATGAACGCGGCGATGATGGAGGACTACCTGAAGTTCATCGCTAACCGTCGTTTGTCGCAGATCGGTTTGAAAGAAGAGTACCCAGGGACGACTAACCCGTTCCCTTGGATGAGCGAGATTATGGACTTGAAGAAAGAGAAGAATTTCTTTGAGACTCGCGTGATCGAGTACCAAACTGGTGGTGCCTTGAGCTGGGATTGATTCTAGCTGCACCCCAAAAAAACCCGCACATGCGGGTTTTTTTTCGAGTCAGCTTCTGAACGAAAACGATCTGGCAGTCCTGGTTTACCGCGCCGTCGCTGTTTTCAGTTCCCACGGCTTAAAACTCAGCCACAGCAACACCCCCGGCACCTGCAACGCAATCATCACTCCCAGCGACCACTGATAAGCCTCTACCGGGTGCCCATGCCCTGTTGCCGGCCACAGGTTCAAAATTTCCCCCATCAACCATTGCAAGACGAACGCCAGCACGAACACCACCAGGTTGAACGACGAACTGACCCGCCCGGCCAGCTCAGGCGATACCGACTGAGCTACGATCGCGTAGTTCATGGTCGTCGAGGTGCCGAAGAAGCTGAAACCCATAGCAATCAGCAGCGGCGATACAGGCAGTCCGCTGATCATCAGCGATTGAAATACGATGAAAATCGAAACCCCGGCGCCGCATACCATGATCGGTTGAACGCCAAAGCGCCGCAGGTAATCTGTGATCGAGCCGAAGGCCAGCGAGCCTGCAACCATCGCCACGGTGCCCCAGAGCAGGGTATTGGCCATGCTGGATTCGCTCAACTGGGCGACATCGCGTAGCCACGGTCCCATCCACAGCGACAGCACCGACATATAGATCGCATGGGCAAATACCGAGTACAACGCCAGTCGCCAGAATACCCACGAGGAATACAGCGTCCCCACGGCCTTGGACATTTCGGCGAGAGTGGTGTGTTTGGGTTTGTAGGTGCGCGGCACGCTGAAATGAATGACCACGCAGACGAACAAAGTCAGTAGCGCCAGGATCAAGAATGCTTCACGCCATGAGATCCACTTGAGCAGTTCATGCAAGGGCGTGGTGGACGCCATGGCGCCCAGGCCGCCTACCGATAACAGGCATGCCGTACTCAACGGCAGGCGTTCGGCGGGCAACCAGATGGCGCACGCCTTGATCGCACTCATCAGAGAACCAGCGACACCCAGGCCGATCAGACCGCGACCAATGATCAGACCCAGTTCGGTATGGGAGAAACTGAAAATCAGAGAGCCCAACACGGCGAACAGCAGCATAGGTGCCTGCACGCTGCGCGGACCGTAGCGGTCGAGCATGACACCGAGCGGAATCTGCGCCGCAGCGAAGGTCAGAAAATACACGCCGGTCAGGAGACCCAGGCTGCTGGGGGGCAGGTTCAGTTCCCGTTCCAGGTCCACATAAATCAAGGCATTGACCGTGCGAAACAGGTACGACACAAAATGGCCGAGGCCAAACGGGATGAATATGGTCAAGAACAGGTACAAAAACGTGTGCTTGATTTCCTGGTCGGCCTTGGCGCACGAGCCTGTATTCTCATTACTCATGTCGAAGCCTCGCATGTGGAAAAGGTTGTGCGTATTTCACAGCAGAAACGCCCCCGCACCTCTTCAAGCCAAAGTTCATCGGGGCACGGTCGCATTTCAGAGAACTTTACGTGACCAGCATTCTTCAGCGCATTGGTGATGCCGTCGAAGGACAACGGATTATCGAAGTCGAGGAACAGCGGTTTGGGTTCGGTATCAATCTTGACGAAGGCATAACGGGGCAAACCGTTGACGGCGGCCCAGGCACGCCATTGCAGGGTGTGCTCAAGCTCGTCGACCGAGCCCTTCGGCTCTGGCAGGAGATCGCTGGTAAATAGCCAGGAAGCGCGCTTGTAGAGGGTGCGGCCCAACCAGATACGTCGGTGTTCGTGTTTGGCCACGGCGCTGCCAGCCAAGGCGAAGCCCAGCCGATGCATGGGGGTGGAATACACGCACAGCAAGTCTTCGCTGAACTGACCCAGGGCATCGACCACTTGCAGGCGACCGTTCACCCGCAGCACTTTTGCCCTGCCGGCGGCAAACTGTTGATGCGCCGCGACACAACCGCCGCCAGACGGCAGCACCAGTTGCAAATATGAGGGCTGCAAAGGCCAGTCGATGTGGGAGCGTTGATAGCTTTCGGGCGAGTCAGCCAATACCAGACGAGGGCGTTGGAATAACGCCTCTACCTGTTGGTTTATCTGAGTATTGAACGGTCCGAACGGCGCGGCGACGGGCTGGCTCAGAGTATGGACTGCCGGATGCACTTCACCCACGATGATTTGGTAGTCGCCGCGATTGAAGGCCTCGACCGACGCGCTGGAGAGCAGGATATCCGGAGAATGATAGTCGCTGCCGAACACCTCGAAGCCAGCAACATTCAGATCGTTATTGAGCAAAGTGATCAGGCGTTCGATGTCCGCCGCGCAAAGTTGTACCTCGGGATGGTCCGGGAAGTCCTGCAGCACTTGCGTCCAGGCTGTTTCCAGGCGCTGCTCGAGATCGAGGATGAGGCGCGCTTCAAGTGCAGGTAACAGAGGCGCGAGGGTGTTGAGCAGGTCGAGAAAATCAACTGGCTGATCGGGGCTGGCAGTCTGGCGCTGTTCCCAGACTTCAATGAAAGCCTCATTGAGTTGATGCGCGATGGCTTTGATCAGCCACTGATTGATGCGCATCAGCGGCGCCAGTTCTTCATTGACCTGGCTGAGCATGGCCTGGCCAAGGCTGATGTCTATGTTTCTCGAACAATCTTCGTACACCGGGTAACGTCCGACATACATGGCGCCGGTTTCTCGGCTGAGGTCCACCCCAGCCTCGCCAAGCAGCTGGTTCAAACCCTCCAGGCATTCGGCCCGGCGCATCAGGTCGCCGTGGGCATAATCCCGGCGCAAGCCTTCCAATGCTTCAAGGCGCGATTGCCAGGCCAGGCCGAAATCAGCGGACACTTGCGCGTCGACCAGGCAGCGCTGCAGCCGCGCGATGGGGCTTCGCTCGCGAGGCGATACTTGCCAGCCTCGGCGCACGATCCGTTTGCTCACCAAGTGCTCCAGCAGGTCGCGCAGAGTGCTGGGCGCGACTTCCGGACAGGCGCTCAACATACCTGCAAACGTGGGCTCTTGACCCTGTTGGTCGCTGATGTAGTGCAATACCCGAGCGGTTTGCGGGGTGAGGCGCTGGCTTTTGCCAATCGGCATGAACAGGATCTGCTCTTGCAGATAGCAACCGGTATTGAGCTGCAACGGCATTCGGTCGGTGTCTGGACATTGCCGGTTAATCTGTTCGACGAGCCGCTGCACCACCCAGTTCTCGAAGAATGTGTGGCGCTCCTTGATCCACGCCGTGTCACCTTGGGTCAGACGTACATTGTCAGCCTGGTTGGCATCGAACCGGCCCCAGGCCAAAGGTCCGAAAAAACTTGAGGTATCGTTCTTGGCGCAAAAACGTTGCGCGTAACTCCAGCCCAAACGCAGCTTCTGTTTTTTGCGGGTATCGTTTCTGCCGTGCCGATCCCGGACCAGCTCACGGATACGTGTCATCGCCGAGGGGTTAGATATGAATAAAGCCTCGGCGACTGCGTCGTCATCCAGGAAGTCGATCAACCCTTGGCGGGCACTTTCCAGATAGGCGTCATATTCCTCGGCTGCCTCTTCACGTGCCGCCGTCCGCTCCAATAAGCCGTTCCATTGCTGCAAAGACTCGGCCAGTGGTTCGCGCAGTACTTCCGGCAGATCAGAGAGTTGCAGGACCTGGTGCTCGTTGAGTTTGCGGATGAGCTTGCGGCAGGCCTGCGGTGAGTGCGCGTTGGCTTTCTCAAGCAACGTTGCCTTCAACGCCTGCAGTGAGCGAAAGTCTTGTTCAAAGACGCGGCACGATGGCAGGTCGGCGAACCGGCCCAGATCGGTCAAGTGATGAATGGGAAATCCGGTCGAGCGCAGCCAGAAGTATTGTGAGCTTTCCATGTTCTAGACCGGCATCCTGATTGCGTTGAGTTGCTGCAGTTTACCGAGCAATGACAGGTCTTCACTGCTGAGTTGCGCGGTGGGGGAGGAACTCAGTATCTGCATCAAAGTGGCGAGTGACTGCGGTTGCTCCAGGCATCTATAGAGGTGCGCCGCGCGCGGGCTTATGAGCGTAAATTTATGGCGGGCCTCAGGGTCAGGTAAATACACCAGGATGTGTTGGCTGGTTTCCTCCGGGCTGCTACGCCCCAACAGGCTTTTGTCGCGCAACCACTGCGACAGCGCATAGCTACTCTGGTAAATGCGTGCACCGTCGGTGCGCTGATAATGGCCCGGCACCACGGCGCTGGTTTCCACAAGTCCGGTGTAGAGGCGCACACATTCGCGCTCAAGCCCCATCAGGTCACGGATCTGCGGGTAATCAGCGAGTTCCTGGCGCTCGAGCAGAAACCCCAGCGCCGCATCGCAATAGCCATAAACTCTTGGCCCATAATCGAGCCAATTTTGTTGCCGCAGAAATGCCTTGGACAGTTCAGGCAGATCCAGCCCGATGTTGAGCAACGCGCGCAACGTCAACGGGGCACCGGTTTCCAGCGCGTTGATAAACGAATTGACCAAGCGGAACTGATAGTTCTCGACGAACCATTTCACTCTCTCAAACTGACTGGCATACACCTGCAAAATCGCCCGCTCGTCATCGGGATAATGCTCCAGCCATTGAGTCGCCCCCTGGGCTTCGTACAACTGCTGCTGCAGTGTTTCATCGCGTAGCAGGCGTCGCCACAGCTTCCAGACCTGCTCAGCATCCATGCATCAGCTCCTTAACCGGTTTGGTGTAGTGATTCCAGATTTTCTGTGCGCGGCGCACATCGGTGACGATCATGTGTTCGTCGTTGGCGTCCATCACCCGTGTCAGCGCATGGTGGGCCTGCCCCTGGTATTCCAGGATGATCGCCGAAGGCTGGGTACGAGACATAAGCTCCTCGTATAGATCCCAGACAGGTTCAGGCACACACGAGTCATGCCAGTCGTGGTAAAGCCCTTCGTGCCAACTGCCACCCGCCAGATGCACCGAGATCACCTTGTCCAATGGCAAGGTGTCGAGGTAGTCGCGCAAGTCGAAATTTTTCAGGTTCAAGTGATTGGTGTAGATGTTGTGCAAGTCCAGGTGCAAAAAGGTGCCGGACTGCTGTACGAGCCGGGCCAGGAACTCAGCTTCACGCATTTCCGCGCCCGGGCATTGCAGGTAATAAGCAGCGTTTTCATGGGCCAGCGGCATCCCGTAATGGGCCTGCAACATCTTTGCGCGTTCGGCACAACGGAGCACCTCGGCATTGGAAAACTGCAGCGGGCTGCTCCAGATGTCCAGCCAGGAGTTGTCGCCATAGAAACAATGGTTGGCGACCCATGGGCTGTTCAGCATTTTGGCCAGGGGCACATGGCGTTGCACCGCGGCGGTTTCTTCGAGAGGGCTGAAACCGAAATCGCAACCGTAATTGGAATGCGCCAGCAAGGTGAACTTCTCAGCCAGCCGATTGATCATCTCCTTGGCTGCGGGCCTGATAATCTGCGGGCCGTCCATGGGGGCCATGATGTTGTCGAGAAGGATTTCCAGCACATCGACTTCGATGTCCTCAAACGGAAACCAGTCGAGAATCTCGGGGTTGTACTGGATACCCACACCAATCGGTTCGGGCTTAACGAAGTGAGCCATGTGGTTGCCCAGTCAGAGGAAGGGGACGGCTCCCTCGACGTAACGCCGAGGAAGCGTTTGAAACGATCAGGCGAAAACTTTGCTTTCGATGATTTCGATATCGTCGAGATCAAACTCTTCGAACGCCGTTTCGTTGAGGGCTTGCGGTGCGACGTTGGTGGTGGATTCGGTGGTGAGTTCATCCGCGTTGGCGATAGCCGGGGTCACAGTAGATTGAGTCATGTCACTGTCCTTATGGGTGGTTGAAAAGGCGAATCAAGGTGGCTGCGGTGAAGCACCAGGCTATTACCCAGCCCAGGCAGGTCAACAGAAATGTACCCCAGTAGAGTCTGCGCAATGCAGGGGAAACCGTTTCCAGCGGCGCAGTACGCCAATGGCGCTTTACATGGTTGAAAGCACGCTGACGCAGGCGTGGCTGGCCGAGCACTTCGGTAATGGCCAGGTACGTGTCGCCATTGAAGATGGGCAGCAGCGTCGGTATCAGGGAAATGAACGAAGCCACGATCATCACGACAAAAAGAGCCGGTAAAACACCTTCGGTGTCACGAAACATTGCCCACAGGGCTATGCCCACGCCGGCATACAGAAGGCTAACCAAGGGTCCTGCCAGAATGGTGATCACCCGCTGGTTCAGTGGCAGCTGCGACCATTGCGTCTGCACCGGACGTACCCAGCCGGTGGCGAGCAACACGTAGATGCCGATTCCGAAATCGTTAACCTTGACCCCATAGTGACGACAGGCCATCGCATGCCCCAGTTCATGAAGGGCGATGGACGTCAAAATGACCGGGAAGTGCCAGAGCAACCAGTGGTAACTGTGGATATACGTCTCGCCGACATCGGCCAGGAACGTGCCGAAGTGCATACCCAGATACACGAAGCTCGCCAGGGCCAATGCCAGCAGCGGCAAAATGAATACCGCGCGGCAGCACCAGGGCGCCCACCGGTAAATATGATCGAGCAAAGGCTGCGGATCGGTTTTCACCAAATTAATCAGCAGATATTCTTTTAGCGGGCCGTAGGTGATACCCGTGGCGGGATCACGCAGATCCTTTTTATGAGCGGTTCGCTCGCTGCTCAGCAACTTCAGATTGAGTAGCTTGCGCTCGAACTGCGCGAGCTTCTCAGGGCTGACCTTTATTCGATGCTGCGCAAGGGCAGCGTCGGCAATGTCTTGCCGGCTTCGCTGGCCATCGAAGAGCATAGCGAGTGAGTACTCGGCCTTGCCCAGTTCAAAGCCAATATCATTACGAGGGTCGTAGAGGTTGTAGCGCCCCGTCACCGAATCGGCAGGCGGCGAGGTCACGACCAGGTCATCCCTGAAGCAGGGATGGGCTTGGATGCTCGACTTTTCGAGAACGCAGGCCGAGGCACTCATGCGCGAGCTCGCAACGCGTGCAGGCTGGGCATGTAAGACTCCTGAAGTGCCTTGCGACCCTGGGCCTTAATGCTTTCGAGGCGTTCGGTGGCAGGCTGGGCACAGGCGCGGCCCAGCACGAACACCGCTCCCGGCCTGGTCGGCCCGCACACCGGTTCGTGGGTGGTCTGGATCGGTTCCCAACCATGCAGGCACATCAAGTACTCGATGCTACTGGCACTCAAGTAACGGCGATGGTTATGCGTCAGAAACCCTTGCTCGATGCCATAACCCAGCGCGCGCCCCTCAATCAACAACAATCCGTCCTCGGCACTGGCCTTCCGGCAAAGTTGCATGACCTGGTTGACATCATGAACATGTTCCAGCGAACCATTGATGATGATCAGGTTGTAATCACCACTAGGGCTCATATGTTCGGCGCCCACCAGATCGATATCCAGGCCGATTTTTTTGCCGTATTCCACATAGGCGCGGTCGGGGTCGTTGCCTCTGACAGTCCATCCCCGTTTAGCGAAGGGAATCATCAAGCCGCCGGCGGAACAACCGACGTCAAGCAGTTTGCCTTTGGCGGGCAGCACATCGTGCAAGTACCGACACAGGTGTTCGCCACGGCGGACCTGGTCTAGAAAGAAGGCGCGCTCCGGCTCCGTATTGCCAAACAGGGTCAGGCGGTAGAATTTGTCGTAGTAGGCGTTGTAAAAGGCTTCATCGAAGCGGTACTGCTGGAAAATATGCCCGCAATCCTGGCAGCCGAGTACAGGCAATGCCACGACCTGATCACCAGGACCTTGGACACTTTCCAGTAAAACCCAATGTGCTTTGGAACTGCACAATTCACAGTTCATTTTCTGCGCGCAAAACTTTCCAGGCATTTGCAAAACTTGCAAATACTGTTGCTCTATAGTTGTACTCACGATGACATCCCGGTCACTTGATGCAGAAGAAACCTTCAAAGCATATGTACTTGAATATACTGGTTATATCCTTAAAGCCGGCGCGAGATAACATATCCATATTGCCAGCCGTGGAAAAAGGTTCAAGTACGCCTTTCAAACTTCTTGTCTTCGCCAGGATTTCATCGGCGTTATAACCCTGGTCGCGTTTATAATCTACATACAGGCTACTGAGGATGTCTTGAAAGCGCGCATCCGGGCCGCGTACTTTTTCAAACATGATAAAAGTACCGCCCCAGTTCAACGATTCGTAGATACGATCAAACAAGGCTTGGCGAATACGCGGGTGCACGAACTGAATAGTGTAGTACGCAACTATCAGATCGCTTTTTTCATAAGGAAAGGTCAGGATGTCATCGGTAACGAAGCTGACATTGTGCTGCGGCGATGCGCTCAGAAGCTCATTTGCCTTGCGGGTCATGGCGTCTTCCACATCAATGCCCACCCACTTTGCCGAGGCGCAATGACGCTGTGCGAGTTGTCGGGTAAGGGTGCCGGTAGAACTACCCAGTTCGTAACAGGTGCTGTCGCTCTTTACAAAAAAGTCACTGAGCGACAGCACGATATCGTGCCCGTCCTTATATTTAGGTACGGATTTCGATACATGGGAGTCAAAGTGTTGCGGGGTCGTGCCTCCGAAACTCCATGAGGCATTACTGGACTCTACGCCGTCACCGACGGTTTCGTAGAGAGTGGCAGGCGAAGTCATTAGGGAAGACATGTATGTCACATCCTTGTCCGATAACATGGGAGCACTTTAGTGCAACGAGATTCCTTTCTGCTCGACCAGAGAATATCCAGTCTTAATTAATGTGTCATCATTTTTCTGTGGAAAATAATTATTTCATGCGCACCAAACAGGTGCATGAAAACTGACCCAGGAATGTTTGAAGTGCACGCCGTTTTTTGATGCATCACTGCTTAAGGTTCAAAAAATGCTGAGTCAGTCGAAAAGCAGAACTTTCCTGCTCTGAACCGATGGGTCCCTCTAAGGAAGGTCAGAAACGCCCGCTCTTCTCGAACGCCAGACTTCGACCAGCAGCAGGTATTTAGCGGTCTATTACTGCTCACGTCGATTGAGGTTCTAGGTCAAGACGACATTGGCAATCGAGATGTCAGTCTGCGCGCACTCAATACCATCACCGACGTGGGTTGGGTGCTGCTAGCGGGATCACTTGCAAGACCTGTCGCTCATTTCTGTAGGAAATTTCCTAGACAGCCGTGATGGCCACTCAGTATCGTCCGAGGATTTACAGCCCTCGGCGATTGTATGGTTATGGAAAAAAGTAACAGCGACTGGAGTGACGTAGAGATTCAGGCGGCGGTCGATGCCTATCTCGGGATGTGGTCGTGTGAACAGAAAGAACTGACATACAACAAGGCACACGAGAATCGTGTACTTCGCGAGGGCGTATTGGCCAACCGAACCAAGAGCTCTATCGAGTTTCGGATGCAGAACATTTCTTCCGTCATGGTCGAGCTGGGCCGTGAACCTATCAAGGGTTACAAACCTGCCAAGAATGTTGGCGCTAATGTTGCGCGTAGCATTCGCACAGCGCTCGATGCTTCTAGCGTTGTTACTCCTGAGGACTCTGATCCCACGGCGGACGAAGCAAAGCTAGAACAGCGGGCGGGCAAATTTGAGCGGCAACCATTCCTATACGTCCCAAAAGGGATAAAGAATCCTGTTTGGACCGAATCCACCAGAAAGGTTTACTTTCGCGATCCCGAGTTGAGGGGCTGGGTTCGTCAGCAGGCCAATGGAAAGTGCGAAGGCTGTGGCGAACCAGCTCCATTTAAGAAGGATGGGAAGCCGTTTCTGGAAGTGCATCACGTTAAGCATATGTCGCAAGAGGGTTCGGACCGTCCTTCGAACGTTGTGGCGTTGTGTCCCAACTGTCATCAACGTTGCCACCATTCGGACGACAGTGCGCAATTCACTGCTTGGCTTTACGACAAAGTTGGAAGACTAGAAGAGGAATAATGCGGTTTATCTGGATAACCGCATTCGCTGGTTGTAGGGCCGCTTCGCTGCCTATCGGGGATAAATCCCCTCCCCCCTATCGCTGCTGCGTAGACACCTGTCTTCAGGACTGAGTTGATGCCACCAATCGCCAGCACGCTGCCTCCCACAAATTCCGCATCATCCTGAAAACAATCAGTGCAACCCGCGCCACCTCCCGCTATTAATACCCCTCCCCCACTCAAGGACCCGAGCCCCACCATGAAATTCGATCTCGCCTACTGCCTCAGCCTCGACGACAAGTTGTCGATCTATGACGTTCGCGATCTTAATTTCGATGAGACGGTGGCGTTTGACTCCGCGAAGGAGCACTTCCAGTGCCCCAACGATGCGTGTCGTTCGGCGTTCGAGGCTTCCAACGAGTTGGGCACGTTCAACGCCAAGAATGTGAATTACGTGCGCACGCCGCACTTCAAGAATCTGCCCACTACCCAGCATGTAGCGGGTTGTCCGTATGTGAGTTTGAAGGTTTCAGCGTCTGGCGTTGAAACGGCGGATGGCGAGGTGGATGACGGGCGTGAGGAGCACTTTCCATCAGAGTTGCTGCTCACCCGGCGTGAGTATGTGCGCAAGCCTGTCGCGCCTGCGGTGGCGGCGGATGTATTGCGTGATGATCCGGTGCGGGGGGTGGCGGACAGTGGTAAAGAGTCGGCGGATCGTGAGTCGGCGCCGGACAAGACCAGTGTGTTTGCGCATCCGGTGGAGTGTTTTGTTTCCAACTTCGCGGACAAGGAGTTGCTTAAGCGGATGCCGTTGAAGGTCGGCGAGCATTCGGCGCCGTACAGTTCGTTCTTCAAGAAGATCGAGTATCTGACGGACAACAAGGGGCTGATTTATTGGGGGCGGATCAAGAAGATCGAGGACTTCCACAGTGGTGCCAGTTTCCGGATCGATTTCGAGGACAAGGTCTGGTTCAAGAAGCCCGAGGACAGTAAGAAGAAGCCGTACCCGGTCAGTGTTTATCTGAACAAGAAGCTGATCGACAACTACCGCAAGCGCAAGGCGTTTCTGGAGGAGATCAAGCACGCGGCGGATAGCGACAAGGCGTTGTTCTGTTTCTTCTATGGGGTGACGCCGGAGTTGAAGCAGGTGCCCGGCAAGAAGAACCCCGAAAAGCCTTTCGAGGTCTTCAATGCCAATATCGAGAACCTGGATCACTTCATTATTCGTGAAGCGCCGGGGCTGGAGTGACGGTTAGCCTTGGGGCAGTTGCAGTTTGACGGCGCCGGGGTGTTGTTTGACGACGGAGTACGGCAGGATCGACCAGTCAGGTCTATCGCAAGAGCGTTGCACGCGGGCGAAGTAGGCGCCGAGGTACAAGCCCTTCTCGGTGAAGTACCAAGGTGAAGTGCCCCAGATGCTCTCATCCTGGAAGTTGCAGTCGTCATCTCCCGTCGGTTTCTTCATTTCTGTGGGGTACAGGGCGGTGAATTGCTTGATTACCCATGGCACCAACTCTTTGCTTACGTACTGATAGCGCGCGTTACTTTCGTCCTTGCTCAGCGGTTTGTCGCCCAGGCTGTCGCGCTCGGCATGTAGCAGCGGTTTGCCCTCTCCGACCCACAGCACATCTTCGAGGGACAGCGGGTGGCCGGTTTTCACGTCGATATTGAGCGGGGAATCACCGAAGTCCGGATGCGCGCCGCCGCAGTAATAGCTGGTCGAGATATTCAGGCTGACCACGGCTGGCGAGATCATTTTCGGTTCTGCCTGTTGCATGAAATCGACGTTCTCTCCGCCACTCAATTGGCAACTGTGATAACGGATGACTTCAAGCCAGAGCCGTCCCAGCAATTGCTGATTAACCCGCTGCAGATCATCTTTCGGCAAACCGGATTCCACACTGAACAGGGCAATTTTCGAGTCGGGCTCCGTCCACCATTGCAGGGTGTAGCCCATGAAATTGTCTTTCTTCGTGGCTTTGAGATTGAGCCCCTGCACTCGCAAGTATTCGTACAACTCGCCGCTCGGCAGCGCGGCGATGATTGGCAGCGTGTTAGCGCTAGGCGTCGGAGCTTTGGCCTCGGTGAGTTGCACTGACAGCTTTTTTCCCTTCGGACTTTGCCACTCGCCCTGCCAGCCGTCGCCGTTCTCTTCCAGCTTCAACGTTGGCAGAGGCTTTTCATCACCGTAACGATTGTTGCCCTCGGTCAGGGTCAGTGTGCTGTCCTGCAACGCGCCGCTTAGGGGCAGATCGCGATGGTACTTCTCATAGAAGTAGCGGCCAGTCACTTCGTCCGGCTGTGTGGTATTCAGCTCCACGACAATCGGTGTCTTACCCAGCGTACCGGTAAATACGCGCCGGCCATCTTCGGCATGGGCAGTGGAAATCAGTGTGAACAGCGCCGCGGCATATGGCGCCAGGCGCATCAGTCCCTTGAGCATGAATCAATCCTTGAAGGAGTCGGAGGTCGCGTCGGCACATAGGCGCCGGCGCTAAAAATACGCTGCGGATTATGGCGGGGGCCGCTTAACTATTCGAGTTTTCTTGCTCGTACTTTTTAAGCCAGGCTTCGTGCTCCAGCGCCGCAATTTCCCGAGCCATTTGTTGGCGACGTTCCTTGGCAGCATGAAGCTGGACGTCATCAAGAAAGCAGTAATGACGCAGCCAGTGAAGCGCCATTTCCTCATCCGGAAAGTAGTAAGACTTGGCGCCCTTGCTGTTCCTCGGCGTGTCATTCATTTGCTCGTCAAATACCATCGCGGTGATTTCATCCGGTGGCAAAGACCCCGTATGGGCGACCTTGTCCTGGAAAATCCATGCAATCTCATCAATGTGTTTTTGCGCGCTGCGATGACTACGTCGATAGAACCGTTGATGCTCACAAGTCTGTTTCAGCCGCGCCAACATCAACTCAGGGTTTAACCACTGCCCGAGGTCGTGATGATGGGCGTTGATCACTATCCCCTTGACCCAACGATCCACAAATCGATCAACAAAGTCTTCTGTGTCAGCCTTTTTCGCATCAGCGAAAATCAGGCAATAGCGGGTCTGGACGTGAATGACCAGCAACACATGCTTGCGTTGTACCGTTATCGCGTGCACCAGCCACTGCTCATCAGCGCCGCTCGACTCATCATCTTCAATGATTGAGGACGGCGGATTAGTGTCCACCGGCGTAATCTTTTTGCCTTTGTGAACACGGCTGAAAAACTTACTGGCGGCTTCGGTGCAATTGAAGATCAACATCCTGGTTCTCTGGTCGTTGCTGAGGACAGCGTTCAGTTACCGATTTTGGTTTCTTCCGCTGTAACCTGGCAATGGTTCATTTAAGCGAAATGCACAGCAGCACAATAATCAGCAAACCAATATAGACCCAGGCATGCACCCGATCCGGGATCCGCCCAATCCATGGCGCGGCCAATCGAATCCCGATGAGCGAGCCAACCGTCAGCACCGCAAACGCGAGCAGATCCACATACCCGACAAACCACACGCCCAGGTCTGCCTGACTGAACCCGGCCAACGCCATGTACGTCAGCGTCCCCGCCAATGCCACCGGCACACTCAACGGATTGGCCATGGACGTCGCTTGCGACATGCTCAGCCCGCAACGGCGCAATAGCGGCACGGTCATGACGCTGCCTCCTACACCGAGAAACGTCGCGATGACGCCGATGCCTACACCGCCTGCGGAAGTTTCCATAGCGCCAAGTCGGCGTGGGATGACGTCTGCGTTTTGCGTGAGGAATCCGCGTCGTAACAGGCAATCGACGATGGTCACGCCGAGGTAGGCGATGAACGCGTAGCGAATCACGTCGCCGCTGACCCACACCGCCGCTATCGCGCCAACGACCGCACCCATCCCGATAAACCCACCCAGCGGCCACAGGTAATGGCGGATGAGATTACCGGCCCGGCGGTGTTTGTCGGTGGCGATCAGGGCGTTGACGATCATCACGCAGGTCGAGGTGGCGACGGCGATGTGCATCGCCGATTGGCCGATCGGGTCGTCGGCGCCGTGGCTGGCGGTGAGCAGGCGATACAGCAGCGGCACCACGACGAAGCCGCCGCCGAAGCCGAACAGGACGGCGGTGATGCCGGTCAGACAGCCGAAGAGGGTCAGCAGTAAATAGAACATGACGAGGTTTCCATGAAAGGAGAGCGATCGACGATAGAACGGCATCGCTTGGCCTGCTTCAGCAAGTCAGCCAATAATGTTTGCGCTTACGCCAACCACCGGAAAACGCCTGATGCGCAATGTTTCGATCAATCTGCTGGATGACACGCCGCGCGTGGTGGTGGCGATCGGTACGGATTATTCCCACGGTCACCGGCTGCCCTTTCATACGCATCGGCGGGCGCAGTTGTTGTACGGCGCGACCGGGGTGATGCAGGTCAGCACCCATGACGGCAACTGGGTGGTGCCGCCGCAGCGGGCGGTATGGATTCCGCCGGGGGTGGCGCACGAGGTGTTGATGCTTGGGGTCAGCACGCGCAGCTTGTACATCGAACCGGGTGCAGTGGATTTGGGGGAGCGCTGTCAGGTGATCAGTGTGTCGCCGTTGGTGCGGCATTTGCTGATGGAGGCGGTGGAGTTACCGCTGACCTATGACTTGGGCGGACGCGACGGCGTGTTGATTGATCTGTTGCTGCATGAATTGACGCGCAGTGCGCCGCTGCCGTTGCACATTCCGCTGCCGACTGACGGAAAACTCCTGTCTATTTGTCAGAACTTTCTGCATCAGCCGTACGCCCACCAATCACCACAGGTATGGGCTGACCAGTTACACATAAGCTTGCGCACCTTCAACAGACTGTTTCGTCAACAAACCGGGCTGAGCTTCAGACAATGGCGGCAGCAGGCCTGCGTGGTCCTGGCGCTGGCACGTTTGGCCTCGGGTGAAGCGGTGACGCGCATCGCGCTGGACTTCGGTTATGAGAGCCCGGCGGCGTTCTCGACGATGTTCCGGCGGATCCTCGGACAGGCACCGTCCGTCTGGTTGGAGGCGGCGAATTAGGGCAAATCAAAAAATGCGTTTGATCCCGGCCGAAAACAACTGTACAAAAACACAGTACATTTTCAATCAGCACTCTTGAGCCCGGAGCACACCATGGCCTCTCTTGCGATGAACCACATCCTCGAACGCATTGCCCTTTTCCAGTTCACCCCGACGCACTGCGTCCAGGCCCGAGCGATGCTGGGCTGGAGCGTGGAACAGCTCTCGCGGGAGGCTGAGATTTCGGTTGAAGACATTCAACGCTTTGAAGCGCAGCAGGATGTTGCGGATGCGGCTCGGCTGGCGTTGGCTTACCGGTTCGAGGCGCAGGGGTTGGTGTTCTTTCCGGGGTTTGCGCCGGGGCGTAGTGCGAGTGTTCAGGGCGTGTCGTCGGAAGCGATGGGGCGTGGGGATTTTGCGATGGCTGAGTAAGGATAAGAAAATGAGCGTGATTGAAGAAAGCACTGGCAATGTTTATCAAGATTTAGAGCTTGAGCATGCAGGCGAAATGCTGACCAAGTCCGAATACGCGACAAAGTTAGCCTCGCTTATCAAGTCCACCGACATAAGCGAATCTGAAGCTGCACTAAGACTGGGGATACCTCTGGAGAACATGCAGCAATTACTTCGTGGAAAATTTCGAGAAGTGTCGGTTACCACTATGGCTGATTACAGCCGTAAGATTTCAGGGCTTGTTTCTGGAGCAACCGGTTCGCCCCCTTAGGCGCGAACCGTCTTCATCTGATCAGGCGTTCTGCACAACTCCCTCACTCTCCCCTTCAACCACCAACCACCACGCCTCCCCGCGTTGCGGTTGAGCGATATTAAACGCCTCCCCCATCTGCGGCGTGGTAATCGAAACACTGCGTTCCCACGCCAGTGCCAGAATCCGGTCGAACGGTTCGTGCCAGGCGTGCATCGCCAGGTCGAAGGTGCCGTTGTGGATCGGGAAGAGCCAGCGGCCCTTGAGGTCGATGTGCGCTTGCAGGGTTTCTTCGGGCTGCATGTGCACGTGCGGCCATTCGACGTTGTAGGCGCCGGTTTCCATCAGGGTCAGGTCGAAGGGGCCGTACTGTTCGCCGATGCGTTTGAAGCCATCGAAGTAGCCGCTGTCGCCGCTGAAGAAGATCCGCGTGTCGCCGTCGATCATCACCCAGGACGCCCACAGGGAGCTGTTGCCATCGAACAGGCCACGGCCGGAAAAATGCTGCGACGGTGTAGCAACGAAACGGATGCCGGCAATCTCGGCGCCCTGCCACCAATCGTACTGGCGGACTTTGCTGGCTTCGATGCCCCATTTGATCAGCGTGTCGCCGACGCCCAGTGGCGTCAGGAACAGGTTGGTCTTGGCAGCCAGTCTGAGCACGGCCTGGTAATCGAGGTGGTCGTAGTGGTTATGCGACAGAATAACCGCTTCGATCGGCGGCAATTGGTCGATGCTGATCGGCGGCTGGTGGAAGCGTTTCGGCCCGGCCCACTGCACTGGTGATGCACGCTCGGCGAAGACCGGGTCGGTGATGAAGAATTTGTCGCGCAGTTTCAGCAGCAAGGTCGAGTGACCGAGGCGATAGACGCTGTGATTGGGCGCTGCCAGCAGCTCTTCCCGAGTCAATGCTTGCACCGGGATCGGCGCAGCGGGCCGGGTGTTGCGCGGTTTGTGGAAAATCATGTTCCACATGATCCGCAGCATTTTGCGCAGGCCTTCGCGTTGCACCGGCGCATGGTTACGAAACAGGCCTTGAGCCTGTCGAGAGGCTTCAGGCGTGGATGTTTTATCCGGGATAGAAACAGGATTGGCCATGACTGAATGACTCCAGAAAAACCGCGCAATTCGCGGTTTCTCCACGGTTGGGACGATAAATGGCCAAGCTGCACGCATAGGCCGAACTGTCTGCTTTTTAGGTTGCGAGGATTAACGCAACATTACACTGCTCGGTGTAGTTTCTAGGTTGCATCAAAGCGGATGACAAGTAAACTGCCAAGTGTAATTTCATCTTTTCTTTGCCGAAGCGTACTTATGACAGCTCCACAGCGCCTCACCGACCGTAAACGCGAAGCCATTATTCAAGCGGCGATTGCCGAATTCCGTGCCAACGGTTTTGAGATCACCAGCATGGACAAGATTGCCGCCACCGCCGGTGTGTCGAAACGCACGGTGTACAACCATTTCCCTAGCAAAGAGGAGTTGTTCGCCGAAATTCTCAACCAGTTGTGGGCACGAATCAGCGCAGAGCAATCCGTCGTCTATAACCGCGATCAGCCCTTGCGCGAGCAATTAAGGCAGATGCTCCAGGCCAAAATGCAGTTGATGGCTGACGAAAATTTCCTGACCCTGGCCCGTGTGGCAATTGCCGCCACCATTCACTCGCCGGAGCGCGCGCAGAACATGGTCGAGCGCATGGGCAAGCGCGAGGAAGGTCTGACCGTGTGGATTCGCGCCGCGCAGGCTGACGGCCGACTGAAACCGGTCGATCCGGAATTCGCCGCACAGCAAGTACAAGGCTTGCTCAAGACCTTTGCTTTCTGGCCGCAGATGTCGATGGGCCGTGCCGCCCTCGATGTCGATATGCAGAACAGCGTCGCCGAATCGGCGCTGCAGATGTTTCTGGCCCACTATCAGCTCTAAATCGCCCCTCTCCTGCGCGAACCATCGACTAAATGGCTCGGAAGGACACTGATTATTCCCGTTGGAATAAATGACAATGTCCGACAATCGACCGACGAACGGTTAGCCTGAGAAAATACTGCAAAGTATTTCAGGATGAATTTCGCGCAGGGCATCATGGAAAACCAACGCGGCAAAGGCTTGTCATTCGCCAGACGTATTTATCTGCCCAGAGCCATTGGCTTGGGCGTGGGATTCTTCAGCGTCGCTGCGGCGTTGTATCCGCTGACCATGCCCGACTGGCTGTGGGCGCTGTTGTTGTTTAACGGTTTCGCCTGGCCGCACTTGGCTTACCAGATCTCCACGCGCTCGGCATTCCCGTATCAGGCTGAACGCCGCAATTTGTTATACGACTCGATGTTCGGCGGTTTCTGGGCGGCGTGCTTTCAGTTCAACCCGCTGACCACCGTGACCATCCTGTCGATGATGACCATGAACAACGTCGCCGCCGGCGGCCAACGTCTGTTCGTGTTCGGCGCCCTCGCGCAACTCGCCGGTGTACTGCTGGGCTGGGCGATTTTCGGTGTTAAATTCAGCCTGACGATGACCCAAATGCAAGTCTGGGCCTGCCTGCCGATGCTCACCCTGTATCCGCTCGCGCTGGGCATGGTGTGTTATCACCTGGCGATCAAACTCTCCCAACACAAGCGCGCACTGAGTGCCCTGAGCCGCACCGACAGCCTCACCGGCCTGCTCAATCACGGGGCCTGGAAAGACCTGCTGCACCTGAAATTTCAGCAGTGCCGCCAACACAACACCCAAGCCACGCTGGCGTTGATCGACATCGACCATTTCAAGGAGATCAACGACAGCTTCGGGCACATCGTCGGCGATGAAGTGCTTCAGCAATTGAGTCAGGAGCTCAAACGCCTGCTGGACCAGTACGAATTGGCCGGGCGCTACGGCGGTGACGAGTTCTGCGTGATCCTGCCGACACTGCCCCTGCACAAGGCCGAAGCCCTAATGGAGCAATTGCGCGAGGCATTGCAGCAGTATCGTCATCCGCAGGTGCCAGAGTTGCGAGTGGGCCTGAGTATCGGTTTGGCGCGCTATCAATCCTTGTACAAGGATGCACTGGACTGGCTGGACGATGCCGACAAAGCGCTCTACATCGCTAAACACACGGGCCGCAACACCATCAGTGTGGCCTTGACCAGGACCGCGACTGACAACGCCGACGCCTAAAAAGTTATACAAAATTACAAATAATTACTCTCTTGTACAAGTTTATGAAGTTTTGTATAAGTAGCCATCTGCCAGCTAAGGAATACTGGCATTGAGGAGTCATTGCCGAATGCCGTCCGCGCATTCGGTCTGCCGGCGCGGAAATAGGGACTGAATCCTCGATCTTCCCCACTTCCTGAGTACTGCGAACATGTTCTTTAATCGCCACAAAGCCGTCGTCGACGATCTTCAGCGCACCCTCACCGAACAAGCCGGCTTGCTCGAAGCGATCAATCGCTCGATGGCGGTCATTGAGTTCGACCTCGATGGCGTCGTGCTGCGCGCCAATGACAACTTTCTCAAGACCATGGGTTACACCGCCGAACAAGCGATCGGCCAGCCCCATCGACGTTTTTGCACACCGGAGTTCGGGCGCAGTGCTCAATACACGGATTTGTGGTCACGCCTGAAAAACGGCCAGTTTCAGTCCGGTACGTTTGAGCGGGTCGACGGCAAGGGCCAGCCGATCTGGCTGGAAGCCAGTTATAACCCGATCAAAGATGCCTCGGGACGGGTGGTGAAAGTGGTCAAGTACGCCATGGACGTGACCGCCAAGGTGCAGCGGGAAAGTGAGGCCAATGCCAAGTTACAGGCGATCGACCGGGCAATGGCGGTCATCGAATTCAACCTCGACGGCAGTATTCTCACGGCCAATCAGAACTTTCTGACACGTATGGGTTACACCCTCGCCGAGCTGAAAGGCAAACATCACCGTTTGTTCTGCACGCCGGCACTGGTCAACAGCAGCGCCTATGAGGATTTCTGGCGGCGCTTGAATCAGGGCGAATTGTTCCAGGGGCAGTTCGAACGGGTGGATAAACGCGGGCAAACAGTCTGGCTCGAAGCCAATTACAACCCGGTTTATGACGCTGCCGGGCGCTTGTGCAAAGTGGTGAAATTCGCCTCCGATGTGACCGCGCGCGTCGAGCAACACGAACAGGACGCACGCAGTGCCAGCGCGGCTTATCACATCTCGGTAGCGACGCGAAAAGTCGCCGAGCAAGGTACGCAGGTGATCCAGCAAGCCGCCAGCGAAATGCGCGAAATCGCCGAAGACATTGCCGAGTCTTCAACGCTGATTGCACAACTGGGGGAACGCTCCGAGCAGATCACCGCCATCGTCAACACCATCCGCTCGATTGCCGACCAGACCAACCTGCTGGCGCTCAACGCTGCAATTGAAGCGGCGCGCGCCGGTGAACAGGGCCGCGGGTTTGCCGTGGTTGCCGATGAGGTGCGCCTGCTGGCGGGGCGTACCAGCGGCTCGACGGCGGAGATATCCACCATGATCGGTTTGATCCAGAGCGAAACCCGTCAGGCCATCAAGAGCATGGAAGGCACCCGTGGCCGTGCGGCTGAAGGCGTCGAGTTGGCGAATCAGGCGGGGACGGTGATTCTGCAGATTCGTGATGGTGCCAGTGAGGCGGTGGATGCGGTGAGCATGTTTGCCAATGAACGGGTGCCGGGGTAATCGATGCAGGGTCAGTAGACCGAGGCGCGACCTTCGCGAGCAGGCTCGCTCCCACAGGGAAATGCAATCCAATATGGGAGCGAGCCTGCTCGCGAAAGGGCCATGAGCCGCGATGCAGGACTATAGTGAGCTTCAGTCTCAAGTCCTGCCTGGTGCACCATGACCACTGAAAAACCCGCATTGCCTGAAACAGCTCCCGTCGACCACCTGCGCTTCCACCGCCCCCACGCCCACCTCAACACCACCTTCGGCAACGACAAGTTTGCCCTGCGCGCCGAGGCTTTCGCGCGGTTCTTCGGCACGCCGCTGTTTCTCGGGGCGCAAACCGTGATCGTCGCGGTGTGGATCGGCCTCAACGTGTCGGGCGTGACGCAATTCGACGTTTACCCGTTCATCCTGCTCAACCTCGCGTTCAGCCTCCAGGCCGCCTATGCCGCACCGCTGATTCTGCTGGCACAAACCCGTCAGGCCGCGCGCGACAAGGCACAAGCCGATGCCGATGCGCTACACCGTGAAGCGTTGGCACAGGCCAATACCGAGCGTCAGGCCCAAGCGGCGAAGAACACCGCGCAACTGCTTGAGCTGCTGGAGCAGAACACCCGCCTCACCGAGATGACCAAAAACCTCACCGAACGCATCGCCAGCCTGACCAGCGAGCTGCACGATCATATGCGCCAGAACCCGCAGCGCTGATCACGGCAAACGCAGCGCACGCCCAAGTTCATCGAACAACGTCACCACCGAACGCAAGGCTCGGCAATCCGCGCGGGTCAGCAACCATAACGCAGTGTCGTAACCGTGCAGCGGCTCGCTCAACGCCTGCAAACCGTCGATGATCAGAAAGTCCGGTAACGCCGCCACACCGAGGCCCGCACGAACCAGCTCTGTCACCGACAACATGCTGTTGCAGCGATACCCCGGAGTGACGCCGGGCAAGTGCTGGCGACGCCAGGCGACAGTCGGATGATCGGGCAAAAAGTCATCCGGGGCGATCCAGGTCAACGTCGTCAGATCCGAAGCATCGACATTTTGCAGATAGCGCGAACTGGCGCAGACCCGGTAGGAAATCTTCGCCAGTTGCCGTCCGACCAGATGCTCGGGCGGTGTCCGCGTCAGGCGCAGAGCAATGTCGGCATCACGGCGACTGAGGTTGGCGAAGTCGTTGGAGGTGCTCAGTTCAAGGGTCAGCGCCGGATAATTGGGCATGAACTGCGCCAGCGCCGGCAGCAGCAAACCCTGCAACACCGAATCGGTGCAGGTCAGGCGCACCGTGCCGCTGACCACTTCGCCGCCCTGCTCCACGCCGATACGTGCGGCTTCCAATGCCTGTTCGGCGCGTTCAGCTTGCTCGGCCAGCGTCTGCGCGAGGTTCGTCGGCAGGTAACCGGCGCGGCTTTTTTCGAACAATTGCTGACCGAGTGCGGCTTCGAGACGGCGCACGGCGCGAAACACCGTCGACACGTCGACCTTCAATAGCTGCGAAGCACGGGCCAGGGAGCCGCCACGCACCAAGGCTAGAATCAGGGCGAGATCGGGGTAGTAGAGCTGATAGTGCGTCACTGCATTAATCACTTGGGGAAACGCCCATATTGAGTGCGTGAACGCCAATCTATAGTGAGCGCCATCAATCAACAAGCGCAGGGAACTCCCATGGAAAACAGCGCCGTCCGTATCGCCCTGATTGGCGATTACGACCCGCAAGTCACCGCCCACCAAGCCATTCCCGTCGCCCTCGGTCTGGTCGCCGAACACCTCAATCGCAACGTGCAATTCGAATGGCTGGCCACCGAGCAGATCCACGCCGATACACCACTCGGCGATTTCGACGGTTTCTGGTGCGTACCGGCCAGCCCCTACAAAAGTGAAGAAGGCGCACTGCGAGCGATCCGTTTTGCCCGCGAACAGCAGCGCCCTTTCCTCGGCACCTGCGGCGGCTTTCAGCATGCCGTGCTGGAGTTTTCCCGCAACGTGTTGGGCTGGGTGGATGCGGAACATGGTGAAACATCACCCGACTCAGAACGCGCGGTACTCACGCCGTTGACCTGTTCGCTGGTCGAAGCGGTGGACAGCATTCACTTGGTGCCCGGATCGTTGATCGCCAAGGCGTACGAAACGTCTGAGATTCGTGAAGGTTATCGCTGCCGCTTCGGTGTGAATCCGCTGTTCGAACGACAACTGTTGAACGATCGGCTACAAGCTGTCGGTCATGATTCGTCAGGGGATTTGCGCGCGATTGAACTCAAGGATCAGCGGTTCTTTGTCGCCACGCTATTTCAACCGGAACGTGCGGCGCTCAAAGGGTTGATGCCGCCGCTGGTGCGCGCGTTTGTCGAAGCTTGTGCGGAGGCACGTTGATGGCTTCCTGCTTTGCGGTGATTTTTACCTCGACTCGAACCGAGGGTGACAACGGCTATGCCGAGGCCGCTGAGCGCATGGCTGAGCTGGTCAGTGAGCAGCCGGGGTTTCTTGGGGTGGAGTCAGTCAGAGGCGCGGATGGCGTCGGGATTACGGTGTCGTATTGGCAGAGCGAAGCGGCGATTCTGGCGTGGCGGCAGAACCCGGAGCATCGGGTGATTCAGGAGCGTGGGCGCTCGGAATGGTATTCGGCGTTTCATACGCGGGTGTGCAAAGTCGAACGCGAGTATCGGTTCAGCCTGTGATGTTGGTGGTGAACTCACCGGCCTCATCGTTGGCAAGCCAGCTCCCACAGGTTATGCGCTGTTCTGAAGATCACACCGTATTTGTGGGAGCTGGCTTGCCAGCGATGGGGCCGGTACAGCGACTAAAAATATCAGCCGCGCACCAGACTGCGCACCGCCTCAATCTCCGGCACCTCAACCTTGCTCATATACACCCGCAACGGCTCGGTGATGTTGATCCGCTCGTCGATGTTCTGATCCAGCAATAGCTGAATCAACTCGCGCTTAAGGGTCATGGTCTGCGCCGTCGCCGGCGCCCAGACGAATTCACTCACAGGAATAATGCCGTCATCCGCCACGTCCATGCCGAACGAATCTTCGCTGAAACGCACGATGTATTGACCGGTCTTGCGGTTGAGGCCGACAAACCCCTTGAGATCGTCGGCAGCCTGGCAGATGAGTTGGGAGGTGATGCGCATGGTAAACCTCACGAAAAATGATCGATGGTTTACACGCAGGGCAACGGAGCGGCGCGCCCTCTGCCGGGACGTCTGCCGAGGGCAAGCGTACTGCAAACCGCGCCACAAAAGTGCAGGAAAAATCGCTTTTAATACGTTTATGTCGGTCCTGCGATAGCACGCAATCGATTCAGTTGTTAAAAGGTAGGTCTTTGAAAATGCCCTGCGAAAGGAACTCGAACATGCCCGCCACTTTCACCAAAAGCGCCCTGGTTCTGAGCCTGCTGCTCGGCCTCGGTCAGGCGCACGCCGCCAGCCACGCTGATCCCGACGCCGTTGCTGCGGCCCACGGCATCCCGCACCCAGCGGTGATCGCTCACCGTGGCGCGTCCTTCGATGCACCGGAATCCACCGCAGCGTCCTACAAACTGGCCCGCGACCTGGGCGCCGATTACCTGGAAATGGACCTGCAGCGCAGCAAGGACGGCGTGCTGTTCGCCCTGCACGACGACAACCTGCAACGCACCACCGACGTCGCCAGCAAGTTTCCGGAGCGCAAGGACGCCTCGGCCACCGCGTTCACCATGGCCGAACTGAAAACCCTCGACGCTGGCAGCTGGTTCAACGCCAAGTACCCCGATCGCGCGCGCCCTTCCTACGCCGGGCTGAAAATTCTGACCCTCGATGAAATCATCGACATCGCCCAGGCCAACCCGCAACACAAGCCGGGCCTGTACATCGAGACCAAAGAGCCGCAGCTGTTTCCCGGGATCGAGAAAGACCTCAAGGAAAAACTCCAGGATCGTGGCTGGCTGAGCCCGGCCGGTTCGAAGCTGGCGAAAAGCGCACTGGGTGTGGGTCAGGGTAAAGGCAAGGTGATCCTGCAGACGTTCGAGAAGAACAGCCTCGCCCTGCTGGAAAAAGAAATGCCGCAAGTGCCGAAGATCCTCCTGCTATGGGTTGGCGAAGGCAGCATCGAGCCAAAATCGAAAGTGACCTTTGCCGAGTCTGGCGAGAAAGACAAAAACGTTTTCTACGGCAAACAAGAGCCGAAGTCCGAAGCCGAATTCAAGCAATGGGTGGATTACGCCAAGGCCCAAGGTGCCATCGGTACCGGCCCGTCGGCGAAGCTGACCAAGGGCGGCGACCAGAGCTATTCGGATCTGGTGCAACCGTGGATGAACCAGTACACCCATGATCAAGGCCTGCTGGTGCACGTCTACACCGTCGATGAGCCGGTGGACTTCGACAAAGTCATGGCGGCCGGTGTCGACGGCATCTTCACCAACCGCGCCAGCGAATTGTTGAAGTTCTACAAACGCCCGGCGGCTGGCACGGTTGATCAGGTGTTGAAGAACAACGGCTTCTGATCTGAAATCGAGGCGCCTTCATCGCGGGCAAGCCACGCTCCCACAGGTTCTGTGCCGGTGCATGGCTTGCCCGTTTTGTTTGGGTGCAGGGTTTTAAGGGTGAGTTAAGTTGCGCTGGTTAACCTGAGGCCACTTAAACGAGTCACCCAAGGAATGAACCGATGAAAACTTTGACTGCCCTGTTTACCGCCGCTGCCCTGACCCTCTCTGCTGGCGTGGCCCTGGCTGATGTCCGCGTCGACCAGATCCCGCAACTGGTCAAGGAAGGCAAGATCAAGTCGCTGGAATCGATGAATGCCGAAGCGCTGAAACTGCATCCGGGTGCAACTATTACTGACACTGACCTGGATAACCACTTCAACGGTTATGAGTATGAAGTTGAATTGAAAACTGCTGATGGCAAAGAGTTCGATGTGGACTTTGATGCGACCACTGGCAAGGTGTTGAGCAACAAGCAAGACACTTGATTGAACGCACCACCAAAAGCCGCACGATTGAAAGATCGTGCGGCTTTTTTTGTATTCGGCTTTTTTGATGTGTTGTCAGTGAAATTTTCTCCCCCTCACCCCAGCCCTCTCCCCCAAGGGAGCGATGGGGGAAGGGAGCAGATCGGGGACTTTTCAATGCCTGAGTTCGACTCGCAATCTTGAAGCCGATCAGGAAAACAACAAGAACCTGAGTGCGCCTCGAAATCTCAGGTCGGCGTAGCTCGAACAGTCACCGCGGTCAGTTCCCTCTCCCTTGGGAGAGGGCTAGGGTGAGGGGAAAAGGCATCACACCGAGGTGCTAACCAACGCCCCCGAAGTGCTCGAGTCGGAATCCTGCAACGCCTGCAACAGCGAGGCGGTGGCGGTGGACAGGGAGGCCGAGGTGGCGGTGATCTGCGCTTGTGCGGCGGCTACTTCGGCGGTTTTGGCATCCGAACTTTCCTGCTTCGCCTGGGCCGCTTGCAGCGCTTGCTGCTCCTCCTGCAATTGCTTCTGCAACTCGGCAATCTGCTTGCGCAGTTCTTTCACCGAATCCGATTCTTCACTGCTGGAATCGCTGTCACCCGCGGGTGCCGCACCACCGCCCGCAGCCACTTTGCTGGTGTCCGCTTTCACGCCAGTGCTGGCGGCTGCCGTGGTCGAGGTATCGTCACCAACGTCGCTGATTGCGGTTTTACTGGTGGGTGTCGTGACGGTCTGATTGATCGAAACTGAAGTAATGCTGACCATGGAAAGGCTCCAATGCCGGTTATAGATAACCGGTCATCGACCACGGCTGCTTCAATTTGAGATCGACTGTGTACCAACTCGGTATCCGAACCGGTACACAGGCATTGGCGTCAGGCACTCAGACGCGCGGTGACTTCGTTCAGCTCCCCCGACAGACTATGCAGGTTCTGACTGGCGCTTTCGGTGCGCTGCACGTTGTCGAGGTTGGTGCTGGCGATCGAGGTGATCTCGGTGAGGTTGCGCGAGATGTCCTCGGCCACCGAGGTCTGCTCTTCGGCGGCGGTAGCAATCTGACGGTTCATGTCGCGGATCGCTTCCACCGCGTGGGTGATGCGCTCTAGCATCGCGCCGGCCTGGGTCACCTGCTCGACGCTTTCATCACTGCGCGTCTGGCCGCTGTCGATGGCTTGCGCCGCGTCCACCGCGCCGGTCTGCACGCTCTGGATGATCTGGTTGATCTCGATGATCGACTCGGCGGTGCGTTGTGCGAGGTTGCGCACTTCATCGGCGACCACGGCAAAACCACGCCCGGCCTCACCGGCGCGCGCCGCTTCGATGGCCGCGTTCAAGGCCAGCAGGTTGGTCTGTTCGGCGATGCCGCGAATCACTTCCAGCACTTTGCCGATGCGGCCGCTGTCGGCTTCCAGACGACGGATCACCGTGGCGGTATTGGCGATTTCGCCGCGCATCTGGGTGATCGAATGGATGGTGCTCTGCATGACCTTTTCACCCTGCTGGGCGGACTGGTCGGCATCGTCGGCCGCACGCGCAGCATCAGCGGCGTGACGTGCGACTTCTTGCGCGGTGGCGGACATTTCGTTCATCGCCGTGGCCACTTGATCGGTGCGATTGAATTGTTCGTTGGTGCCGCCGGCCATGGTCGTGGCGATCGCATTCAACTCGCCACTGGCGCTATCCAGATCGCTGGCGCTGCGTTGCAAACGGGTGAAGGTTTCGGCGAGGAAATCGCGCAAGGTGTTGGCGGCGGCGGCGAGGTTGCCCAGCTCATCCTGGCGGTCGCTGACCACGCGCTCGGCGAGTTTGCCGCGACTCAACTGAGTGACGTAATCGATGAGTTTGCGGATCGGTTCGACCAGGTTGCGGTTGACCAGCCACAGGCTCAGCAGGCCGATCAGCAGGCCCGATGCGAGCATCACCAACAGCCCCAGCCACACGGTGCGATCGGCGTCAGCACTGATCAGCGCCGATTGCGCGGTGCCCTGTTTGCGCAGTTCGGCAACCAGTTCACTCATCTGGTCGCTGGCGGCACGGTCGACACCTTTGACCGCGCTGTCGCCCGCCGTCGGATCGCCACCAGCCGCTACGTAGGCATCGCGGCCCTTCTGGTAGGCAGCGCCGAGCAGACGATGTTCTTCACGCAGACGTTCGATGCGGTTTTTCAGGCTCGGCTCGATGCCTTTCTGGCTGGCCAGTTCACCGAGGATGTTCTGCACATCGCGCTGACGATCCTCGAACTGACCCCAATATTTGGCCAGATCCGCCGGCTGCTTGCCGCGCAGCAGAACGTTTTTCCATTCCTGCACCTGCACCTTGAATTGCAGGTTGGCCTCGTCGATCAATTGCGAAGTGTGCAAGGGACCGGCGATCAACTGGCTGTAACTCTGCACGCCGTTGGAGAGGAAATGAAAACAGGCCAGGGCAATCAACAGCACCGCCAGCAGGCTGCCGCTCAGCAGGGCGAGAATTTGCGCTCTCAGGGATTTTTGCAGCATCGAAAGATACTCAGGGCAAGGATGAGGCACGCCCGGTAAGGCGTGAAATTTTGCCGGACATCCCTGTCGGCACGCCTTGGCTCATGGCCAAGCGCGCGCAACGTAACCCAAGTGTGATCGGCACGCCAGAGCGCCTCTTGAAGAAAATCCGACCATCGGTAAGTCGCTGATTTGACGTCACTTTGCCGTCACATAAACGTCATGTGACATTGCGATGATGCGGCTCAGTGAACCTGCCATTTGCACAACCGACGCACCCTCCTCGCAGCGAGCCTTCATGAACCACAGCCTCGATATCAGCCATCGCGATCCCGATCTGTTTGGCCTGCTCTACGGCTATCGCTTCCTGCCCGGTGAACGTGGCCGCGAAGTCGATTCCGCCACGGCGTTGCGCTGTTTGCAGGACGACAGCGACAGTGGCGAATTTCTTTGGCTGCACCTCAATCTGGCGCACGCGGCGTGCGAGCGCTGGATGAAAAGTCATCTGCAATTGCCCGAAGAGTTTTTCGAGGCGTTGCATGAAGGCTCGCGGTCGACGCGCATCGAGCATGTCGACTCGGCGTTGCTGGCGGTGGTCAACGATGTCGTGTTCAACCTCAGCAGCATGGTCTCCTCGGACGTGTCGACGCTGTGGGTCTGTGTGCGCAGCAAACTGATCGTCAGTGCGCGTCTGCAACCGCTGCACTCGGTGGATAAATTGCGCTCGTCGGTGAAAGCCGGCGAGCGCTTTCGTTCGCCATCGGAATTGCTCGTGCATCTGCTGCGCGATCAGGGTGAAGTGCTGACGCAGATTGTGCGCAAGACCAGCATGAGCGTCGATCAAGTCGAGGACGAATTGCTCTCCTCCCGGCTGTCGACCAACCGTGCCGAACTCGGTGCCAATCGCCGCGTGTTGGTGCGTTTACAACGGCTGCTGGCGCTGGAGCCGGGCTCTTTGCTGCGTCTGCTCAACCGGCCGCCGCCCTGGTTGCAAAAGGAAGACGTCAAGGAGTTGCGCAAATCCACCGAGGAGTTTGCGCTGATCATCAACGACCTCACCGCCCTTGGCGAGCGGATCAAACTGTTGCAGGAAGAGATCGCCGCCAACCTCAACGAACAGAGCAACCGCACGCTGTTCACCCTGACCGTGGTGACGGTACTGGCGCTGCCGATCAACATCATTGCCGGTTTTTTCGGGATGAATGTGGGTGGGGTGCCGTTGTCGCAAGATCCGGAAGGGTTCTGGATTTTGGTTGCACTGGTGGCGACGTTTACCGTGATTGCCGGGCGTTGGGCGTTTCGCAAACGCGGGGATTACTGACGCCTGAACGCTCGTTCCCACGCTCTGCGTGGTAATGCATCAAGTGACGCTCTGCGTCACAGGGACGCGGAGCGTCCCGGGCGTCATTCCCACGCAGAGCGTGGGAATGAGCAGAAGACCGACGGTGGGGCTAATCAGCCAAACACTGACATGGCGCAGTCTCTCTGTAACATTCTGCAACGATCATGGGCGACATTCCTTCCCTCGCTCAGGATTGTCCTGCCATGGCTACTCCCTCCCTGACCGCCAGCCCCGCGTCCGCCCACAGTGGCAGGCCAGCCCTCGACAAGAAAACCGGCCCGTTTACCTACGTGATCTTTTTCGCCGTGTTGGCGATGGGAATGCTGTTCACCGCTTACAGCCTGATGCACGACATGCACGAACTCGGCACGGTAGTCACCACGTGGACGCCGTTCCTGCTGCTCGGCGTGGCGCTGCTGATTGCCCTGGGTTTCGAGTTCGTCAACGGTTTCCACGACACCGCCAACGCCGTCGCGACGGTGATCTACACCCACTCGTTACCGCCGAATGTCGCGGTGGTCTGGTCGGGGTTCTTCAACTTTCTCGGCGTGTTGCTTTCGAGCGGCGCGGTGGCGTTCGGCATCATCGCGTTGCTGCCGGTGGAGTTGATTCTGCAGGTCGGTTCGTCTGCCGGTTTCTCGATGATTTTCGCCCTGCTGATCGCGGCGATCCTGTGGAACCTCGGCACCTGGTGGCTGGGCTTGCCGGCGTCGTCTTCGCACACGCTGATCGGTTCGATCATCGGCGTCGGCGTGGCCAACGCCTTGATGCACGGCCGTGACGGCACCAGCGGTGTCGATTGGGCGCAGGCGACCAAGATTGGTTACGCCTTGCTGCTCTCGCCGCTGGTAGGTTTCGGTTGCGCGGCGCTGTTGCTGCTGGCGCTGCGTGCGTTCGTGAAGAATCGCGCGCTGTACAAGGCCCCTAAAGGCAACACCCCGCCGCCGTGGTGGATTCGCGGTTTGCTGATTCTGACCTGCACCGGCGTGTCCTTCGCCCACGGCTCCAATGACGGCCAGAAAGGCATGGGCCTGATCATGCTGATTCTGGTCGGCACATTGCCGATGGCCTACGCCTTGAACCGCACCATGCCCGAAGAACAATCGCTGCAGTTTGCCGCCGTGGCGCAAGTCACCCAGCAGGCGCTGGTGAAAAGTGCACCGCTGCCGACGCCCGCCGATCCGCGTGCGGTGCTCTCCGATTATGTGCGCAGCAAGGACGCCACGCCGCAACTGATCCCCGCCCTCGCCGCCCTCACTGGGCACATCGGTGAAGAAGTCAAAGGCTACGGTTCACTGGCGAAAGTCCCGGCCGAAGCCATGGGCAACGTGCGTAACGACATGTACCTGGCCAGCGAAAGCATTCGCCTGATGGACAAAAACAGGGTCGGCAATTTCGACGCCGACACCAGCGGCAAACTGCAACTGTTCAAGCAACAGATCGACAACGCCACGCGGTTTATTCCGCTGTGGGTGAAGATCGCCGTGGCCATCGCGCTGGGGCTGGGCACCATGGTCGGCTGGAAGCGGATTGTGGTGACGGTCGGCGAGAAGATCGGCAAGACGCACCTGACCTATGCCCAGGGCGCCTCGGCGGAAACCGTGGCGATGTTGACCATTGGCGCGGCGGACATGTTTGGTTTGCCCGTTTCGACGACCCATGTGTTGTCTTCGGGGGTGGCCGGGACCATGGTCGCCAACGGTGGCGGGTTGCAGATGAGGACCATCCGCAATCTGTTGATGGCGTGGGTGCTGACACTCCCCGCCGCCATTCTGCTGTCAGGCAGCCTGTACTGGCTGTTCACCCAGATCTTCTGACCGACGAAGATCCCCTGTAGGAGTGAGCCTGCTCGCGATAGCGGTGTGTCAGTCAACATTGATTAAACTGACACACCGCTATCGCGAGCAGGCTCACTCCTACAGTTTTGGTGTTCAGGTTCAGAGCGCGGAGCGAATCAGATCGCCAAGCCAATCCATGAACACGCGCACTCGCAAAGGTAAGTGTCGCTGCCTGGCATAGAGCAATGAAATCCCCATCGCCGGCGCGGTGAATTGCGGCAATACGGTCACCAGTTCGCCGTTTTCCAGATGCGGCTGCATACCGGTGCGCGGCACCTGCGTCAGACCAAAACCGCCCAGGCACGCCGACTCGTAAGCGTCAGTGCTGTTGACCGTAATGCTGCCAGCCATCGGCAAGCGTTTAACCTGACCGCCCTCCTCGTACACAAAACCTTCCGAACGCGAACCCAATACGCCGACGTAATGCACCAGCCGATGCTGCGCGAGATCTTCCAGGGTTTGCGGCACGCCGTAGCGCTCGAGGTACGCGGGGCTGGCGCAGTTGACCATCTGGAAGTCGCCGAGGTGCCTCGCGACCACCGACTGATCCGGTTGCGCGCCGATGCGCACCACGCAATCGAAGCCTTCGCTGAGCAGATCAACCCGGCGATCGGTGCTGCTGATTTCCAGTTCCAGGTTCGGGTGACGCTCTATGAACTGCGGCAGGCGCGGCATGATCAGACGCCGCGCGAGAATGTTCGGCATGTCCACCCGAATGCGCCCGGTCAGCGACGCCTCGTCCTGGCGGAACAAGCCCTCGATCTCGTCCATGTGCGAGAGCAGATCCTTGCTGCGCTCGTACAACACCAGGCCGTCCTGCGTCGCCTGCACCTTGCGCGTGGTGCGTTGCAGCAGACGCGTGCCGAGCAGGGTTTCCAGCGCTTGCACATGTTCGGACACGGTCGAGCGCGGCAAGCCAAGGCTCTCGCCCGCGAGGGTAAAACTCGACAGTTCGCTGACCCGGACGAAGGTGCGCAGCAGTTCCAGTTTGTTCATGGGCCACCTATTGATTGTTCGGCTTAACCGATCAGTGATTCCGGTTTCAGTCTGTTTATCACCATAGGACGGACAAATAAACTTTGATCCATCACCTGATCACTCACGGCAATCGAGGAAAAACCATGGACCGCAAAATCGCATTGATCACCGGCGCCAGTCGTGGCCTGGGAAAAAACGCCGCCCTGCACCTCGCCGCTCAAGGCATCGACATCATCGGCACCTACAACAGTCGCGCCGATGAGGCCCAAGCGCTGGTGCTTGAACTGGAAAAATTCGGCGGCAAAGCCGTGATGCTGCAACTGGATGTCAGCCGCAGCGAGAGTTTTGCCGGTTTCGGTGCGCAGGTTGAGCACGCGTTGCAGGAAACCTTCAAACGTCAGCGCTTTGATTTCCTGATCAACAATGCCGGGATCGGCGTGCACGCGCTGTTCGCCGAAACCACGCCGGAGCAGTTCGATCTGCTGATGAATATTCAGTTGAAAGGGCCGTTCTTCCTGACCCAGCAATTGCTACCCCTGATCAACGACGGCGGCCGGATCATCAATATTTCCAGCGGCCTGACCCGTTTCAGCTTGCCGGGTTACGGCGCTTATGCGGCGATGAAAGGGGCAATGGAAGTGCTGACCCGTTATCAGGCCAAAGAGCTGGGTGCGCGGCAGATTGGTGTAAACATTCTCGCGCCGGGGGCCATCGAAACTGACTTCGGTGGTGGTGCCGTGCGCGACAATGCGGCGGTGAATGCGATGGTCGCCGACAACACCGCGCTGGGCCGGGCCGGGCAGCCGGATGATATTGGCGGGGCGTTGGCGTTGTTGCTGTCGCCCGGTGCGCAGTGGATCAATGGTCAGCGGGTCGAGGCATCTGGCGGCATGTTCCTCTAACCAACGCTGAAAACACTTGCCCCCTATAGGAGCTGTCGAAGGCTGCGATCTTTTGATGTTGCCCTTAAAAATCAACAGCAAAAGATCGCAGCCTTCGGCAGCTCCTACATGGAGATGGGGGTTAGCCCTGACAAGCGTTGCGGGTCATGAAGCGCTCGCGCACTACGTCATAACCCCAGTGATACACGTAGGTGTACGGCAGAAAGAACAGCAACACGCCGATGTCGAGCAAAAACGCCTGCCACAGGCTGACCGACAACCACCAAGCAATCAGTGGCACGCCCATCACGATCAAACCACCTTCGAACAGCAACGCGTGCACCACCCGTACCCAGGCATTGTGCGCAACGTTCATACGCGCCAGCAGACGATCGAAGAAGCGGTTGAACACCACGTTCCAGCCCAGCGCCAACAGGGCGATCAACACCGTCACCGCGCCCATTTCAAGCATCGGTTTTTGCATGATCCACGCCAGCAACGGGGTGCAGATCAGAATCGCCAGCAGTTCGAAACCGATGGCCTGGAAAATACGTTCAGAGATGGATTTGTGGGCAGTCATGGCCTGACTCCTTGAGTGAAGATGGTTGCCATGATCTATCTTGATACCGATACTTCATAACCAATAACCATCGATCAAGGCGATAGTTGATGATCTCGCAGGAAGTGCTGTTGGCATTTGTCCAGGCGGCGACCCAAGGCTCGTTTTCGGCAGCGGCGCGCAAACTGGGGCGCAGTCAGTCGACGATCAGCGCGGCGGTGGCCAGCCTTGAGATCGATCTGGATCTGCAGTTGTTCGATCGCAGCAGCCGCAAACCGGCGCTGACCCCGGCCGGGCATGTGATGCTGCAACGCGCTGAGGCGATTCTGGCGGCCAGCAGTCGTCTGGAAATGACTGCGCGGCAGTTGTCCCAAGGCGTCGAGCCGAAGCTGACCGTGGCGATTTCCGACACTTATCAGTCGGACCGTTTTGAAGCGGCGCTGGTCGGGTTTGAGCAGCGTTATCCGGATCTGGAGCTGGAATGTCTGATCGCCGAATGCGATGACCTGATCGAACTGGTGCAGCGCGGTCGTGCGCATCTGGCCTTCGCCGAAATGCAAGAGAACTACCCACCGGACCTGGCGACCTCGACGGTGGCCGAGCGCACGGAAATCGCCCTGTTCGTCAATCGCGATCACGCGCTGGCCAAGCTTGATCTCGTTGATCAACACATCCTGGAACAACACCGTGAATTGCGCCTGGCGACTATCGTCAATCCTTACGACAGTCGCGGCAAAGGTCGGGTGTGGTCGGCGCCGAGTTATCTGATGTTGCTGGAAATGGCCGAAAAAGGTTTTGGCTGGGCGCCGTTGCCGCGTTGGCTGGCGCAGCGTTTTGGCAATGATTTGCTGGTGGAGTTGAAGGTGCGCGGCTGGCCTAAGCCGGTGTTTGTCGATGCCTTGTGGTCGCGGCTGTATCCGCCGGGGCCGGCGGGGAGCTGGTTGTTGAGCAAGATGCTGGAATAGCGGCGCTGCCAATCGCTGGCAAGCCTGAAGTCAAAAGCCCCTCACCCCAGCCCTCTCCCGGAGGGAGAGGGCTGGGGTGAGGGCCATTCCAGCGCCATGAGCCGCCCTTCGATAAAACGCCGCTCCGGCTCTTGCCGGGTCAGCTCCAAGGCCCGCATATACGCAGCCCGCGCTTCTTCCACCCTACCCAACTGCCGACAAAACTCCGCCCGCGCCGAATGCGCCAAGTGGTAATCCTGCAACTCGCCGCGACCCAAAATCCCTTCAATCAGATTCAAACCGTTCAGCGCCCCATCCCGCTTGGCCACCGCCACCGCCCGGTTCAACTCGATCACCGGCGAAGGCATCGCACGCAACAGCACGTCATACAAACCAACGATCTGCTCCCAATCCGTCTCCCCCGCCGACGGCGCCTCAGCATGAACCGCCGCAATCGCCGCCTGCAAACAGTATGGCCCAAACCGCCGTGTCGTCAGCGCACGCTCAACCAGCGCACTACCTTCAGCAATCAGCCCGGCATCCCACTGAGATCGATCCTGATCATCCAGCAGCACCAGTTCACCACTCGGCGAAGTGCGCGCCGACCGTCGCGACTCGTGCAACAGCATCATCGCCAGCAGCCCCATCACCTCCGGCTCCGGTAGCAATTCCATCAACAGTCGGCCAAGCCGTATCGCCTCGCGGGTCAGATCTTCACGGATCAACTCGGCCCCGCACGACGCCGAATACCCTTCGTTGAACACCAGATAAATCACCCGCAACACGCTATCGAGGCGCTCGGGCAGTTCGCTCAGGCTCGGTACTTGATAGGGAATTTTCGCGTCACGAATCTTCGCTTTGGCGCGCACGATGCGCTGGGCAATCGCTGCCGGCGCGGAGAGAAAGGCGCGGGCGATTTCCTCGGTGGTCAGGTCGCAGACTTCGCGCAACGTCAGCGGCACTTGCGCATCCGCCGCCAGCGCCGGGTGACAACAAGTGAAAATCAGCCGCAGACGATCGTCTTCCACGTCTTCACCGCTCCAGTCCGCCTGTTCCAGTTCTTCCAGCTGCGCCAACAACAATGGCTGCGAGGCCTTGAACCGCGCGCGGCGGCGCAACACATCAATTGCCTTGAAGCGCCCGGTAGACACCAGCCAGGTGCGCGGGTTGTCCGGCACGCCGTCGCGCTGCCAGCGTTCGACCGCGACGAAGAACGCCTCGTGCAAGGCTTCTTCGGCGAGGTCGAAATCACCCAGCAAGCGAATCAGCGTCGCCAGGATCCGCCGCGATTCTTCGCGGTAGACCCGCTCGACCCGCGCCTTGACCTCAGACATTCAATTGCCGCACCGGTCGTACTTCAACGCTGCCCACCCGCGCGGCCGGAATATTGCCGGCAACCTGAATCGCTTCGTTGAGGTCCTTGGCGTCGATCAGGTAGAAACCGGCCAATTGCTCCTTGGTTTCGGCGAACGGGCCGTCGGTGATCGACAGTTTGCCGTTGCGCATACGCACCGTGGTGGCGGTCTGCACCGACTCCAGCGCCTCGGCGGCAACCATCCGCCCGCTGCCCTGGATCGACTCGGCGTAGGCCCAGCACTCGGCGTCCTCCGGGCTGTCGGGCGATGAATGCAGCAGGCGTTCATCGCTGTAGACCAGGCATAAATACTTCATGGCGTTCTCCTGAATCGGACGGTTCAACTATGGCTGAAGATCAGGGGGTCACATCGAACAGCGTCGCACCGCTCATCGGATCAAACGGCGCCGACCAGTGTTCGTGGGCGATTTTCCACGCCCCGCCAACCTGCCGATAGCAAGCGGTGACGCGCATCCAGCAGCTCTGGGTTTCGCCCTTGTCATTGGTGCCGCCGCAGTTGGCCACCCAGTGGGCGAAAGCGATGTTGTCAGCACTTTCGATGGCGATTTCGTGGAACTCGAAAATGTGCGGGCCGGGGCACATTTCCATGCACTCGACCCAGTGCGCGCGGTAGGCGGCTTTACCCTTGAATTGCAGGGCCTTGATCGCGTCGAAAGAGACGATGTCGTCGGCGTACAGCGCCATGACTTTCTCCACGTCCTTTTTCATGACGGCTTCGCGGTAGGTGTTGATCAGGGTCTGGATATCGGTTTGTGCGCTCATGCTGTTCTCCGTGGTTTTTGTTGTGAAGACACCCTTAGTCGTTCGGCGAACGGGCAGATCGACAGGCGAAACAAAAAATTTCCGCAGAAGACAAAATCGCTAGAATCCGAGCCTCATCTTTGTAGGAAAAAGGAAATTCCCGTGTCAGCCCAACTCGTGCCGTACGACAACCTGAACGCCTTGCAGCGTGAGCAAGTCGAGGCGATTGAAATCCATGCCGAGCAGATCAAGTTCTCCGGTGATATCCACGGTGCTTTGCACACCCTGCTGTCGAAACCCGGCCCCGGGGTGAAGGGTTTTGCGCTGCTGGCGGATGACGTGCCGGTGGCGTTTCTGTTGCTCAAGCGCCCGCCGGTGTTGCCGGCTTGGGCCGATGAACACAGCGCCACCCTGCATGCGTTGCAGGTCGATCACCGCGCTCAGGGCAAGGGTTACGGCAAGGCGTGTCTGCAAGCGTTGCCCGAAGTTGCACGTCAGGCGTGGCCGGAGATCAAGGGGCTGGAATTGTCGGTGGATGCGGATAACGACGCGGCCATCGCGCTGTACGCCAAGCACGGCTACGTCGACAGCGGCGAAGCGTACAAGGGCCGGATCGGTTACGAACGGCGCATGGGCCTGTTTTTCTAAGTCATCGAGGGAAGCACGATGATCGACTCAATCGAAGCACTGGAAGCGATTTACGGACTGCCGCATGAACGAGCGCTGCGCAAGCAGATCGGTTTTCTCAACGAGGATTATCAAGCAATGGTGCGCCTGTCGCCGCTGGTGATTGTCAGCTCGGTGGGCACCGATGGCCTGGATAATTCGCCGCGCGGTGACAAAGCCGGGTTTGTGCGGATCATTGACGAACGCACGCTGGCGTTGCCCGATCGCCCAGGTAACAACCGCATCGATACTCTGCGCAATGTGCTGCACGATTCGCGGGTGTCGTTGTTGTTCATTATTCCGGGGATTGGCGAGACGTTGCGGGTCAATGGTACGGCGACGATCAGCGCTGATCCGCAGTTGCTGGAAAGCTTTGCGGTGAACGGCAAACCGGCGAAAACGGTGTTGCTGGTGACGGTGGAAGCGGCGTTCTTTCATTGTTCCAAAGCGTTTGTACGCTCGGATGCGTGGAATCCTGAAACGCATCTGCCGCGCTCGGCTCTGCCCTCCGCCGGCGCGTTTCACAAACGCCTGAATGACGGCCAGTTCGACGCCGAAACCTACGACCGCGAAGCACCGAAACGAGTTGCCGACACTCTCTACTGACACAACACGATCCCTTGTAGGAGCTGCCGAAGGCTGCGATCTTTTGACCTTGCTGTTAAAAATCAAGATCAAAAGATCGCAGCCTTCGGCAGCTCCTACAGTGGAGATCGGGCTGGCTTTAGAGTGTGAGGATCATCTCGTGCCACGCCATGCCGCCGTGATCCGACTCCGACGGTTTGATGTAGGCAAAACCAAATCCGGCATACAAAGGGATGTGCTTTTCCTTGCACATCAGATGAATCGTCGCCTTACCCATCCCGCGCATCCGCTCGATGAACTCGCCCATCAAGCGCTTGGCCAGACCCTGCCCTTGATAATCCGGGTGCACCACCACCGACATGATCACCACGTTCGGCCCTTTCGGGTCGTGGCCGATCAGCTCCTTAAACGCCTCGTCCGACATCTGCACGTCAAACGCCGCGCCGGAATTGACGAAGCCAGCGACCACGCCCTCCACTTCGGCGACGACAAAACCTTCCGGCCAGGTGGCAATGCGCGTGGCGATCTTCTCGCGGGTGGCCGCTTCGTCACCTTCGTAGGCAACGGTTTCGATGGCGTAGCAGCGGTCCAGATCGGCGGCGGTGACGTTGCGGGTAACGGTGTTCATGGCGGCTCGGAAATCGGCAGAAGAAAGTGCCGAAAGCATAAAGGAATAAGGCCTGCATATCGATGCGCAAGTGCGGCGTAAAGCCTGCGTATAAGTGCTTTTCTTCGGGTTCGCGGCGGGCTATTTCTCAGGTGTGTCTCTGATCACCCTTGGGGGAAACCGTTTATGAGCAGCGTTGAAATCGGCCTGTTGATGGTGTTGGGCATCAGTACATTCGGCTTTATCACCTTGGGCATCGACCTGTTGCGGGCGCGACGGTTGGGCAAAGGCAAGCGGGGTTGAAAACCATGAGGCGGATCATTGATCCGCCTCATGCTTGTCGGCTCAGGCCTTGGTATCGACCGGCACGCAGATTTCCAGTTTGCCGGTGTGCAGCTTCGGATTGAAATCGGCGCTGTAGCGCTCCAGCTCCGGGGCGTTGAGCTCCACGTAGTGTGAGGTTGGCAACCAGGTCTTGTAGATGTATTGCAGGGTTTGTGGCAATTGCTCGAGCGGTCCTTTGTGCTCGAATACTGCGTACTGGCGAGGCAGCACTTCGACCCACTGGTAGACCTTCTGGTCGAGGTCATCGAGCTTACTGATTTCCACCCCGGCGATGTAATCGAAGCCGCCCTTGCCGTCGAAATTGCTGCAGACACCGTAGGTCACTTCGTTCTTTTGCCCCTGGATCTTTCCCAGGTGCGGCAAGAACTTTTCCCACAGCGCCGGGATGTCTTTGGCTGTGTCTTGGGTAAATCGACCGCGAAAACCTGCAATCAGCAAGAAGTGTCCATGTTCGAAGCGAGGTTCAGCCACTTCGACGCGTTTTTGCTCATCCATGACTCGACTCCTGGAACAAAAAAAGGGGTTCGGCTGGGAGTATAGAAAGCCCGATCCAAATCGCACGGTTACAGCGCGTGCAACTGCTCGACGGCGCCCGAACCGACAAATTCGTTGTAGCCAGATACGATCACGTACACCGCGAAATAGCAGAAGATCGCTGCAGATGCCATGTAGGAATAGCGTAATAGCTTATCGCCCAAGAGCTTGCCGCCATGGCTCGCAGCGAAGCACAAACCGGCGGACCACAGCAGTCCGGCGCAGAGGAACCCACCGAGGAACAGCGCCGAACTCAAAGGACCGCCACCACCGGAACGCGCAATCAAGGTGCCGCCCACCGCCGCGAACCAGAGAATCGCGCTCGGCGACGACATGGCGAGAAATATCCCCCGGAAGAACTCTTTGCGATGGGAGTTCTGCCCCACTTCCGCCGTCTCGGCCAGCAGCGCTTCGTGATGGATCGCCGAGTAAATCATCTTCGCCGCAAAGTAGATCAGCAGCGCCGAACCACCAATCCACAAAACCCAACGCACGGTCTCGTATTGCAGCAAAACGGTCATCCCGGCCAGCGCCAGAACCGCATAAACCAGGTCGCCAACACAGGTGCCGAGGCCCAGCGCAAAGCCCTGAAAGTAACCGCGCTGCATCGCCAGGGTGATCATGGCGATGTTGGCCACGCCGATATCCAGGCACAGCGAAAGGCTCAGCAAGAAGCCGCTGGTGAATTCCATCTACCGATTTCCTTGGGACAAAATTGTTTACAAACGGGCTGGACAGTATGCCATCACTGACCTTATCTTCCGCCACAGGTCACCGCAGTGACCAGCGTCGCTCGGACGGTTCCGGGCGCTTACGTTATCCGAGGCAACAATGGCTGAACAAGGTTCGCCGCGCCGCTTTGCGCGCATAGATCGACTCCCCCCTTATGTTTTCAACATCACCGCCGAGCTGAAAATGGCTGCCAGGCGTCGTGGTGAAGACATCATCGACTTGAGCATGGGCAACCCCGACGGCGCCACGCCGCCGCATATTGTCGAAAAACTCGTCCAGGTTGCCCAACGCGAAGACACCCATGGTTACTCCACATCCAAGGGTATTCCGCGTCTGCGCCGGGCGATTTCCAACTGGTACAAGCAACGCTACGAGGTCGACATCGACCCGGAAAGCGAAGCCATCGTCACCATCGGTTCCAAGGAAGGCCTGGCGCATTTGATGCTGGCGACCCTGGATCAGGGCGACACCGTATTGGTGCCAAACCCGAGCTACCCGATTCACATCTACGGTGCGGTGATTGCCGGTGCCCAGGTGCGTTCGGTGCCGCTGGTGCCAGGCGTGGACTTCTTCGACGAACTGGAACGGGCCATTCGCGGTTCGATTCCGAAACCGAAAATGATGATCCTCGGCTTCCCATCGAATCCGACCGCACAGTGCGTGGAACTGGATTTCTTCGAACGGGTGATCGCCCTCGCCAAGCAGTACGACGTGCTGGTGATTCACGATCTGGCTTACGCCGACATCGTCTACGACGGCTGGAAAGCCCCGTCGATCATGCAGGTGCCAGGCGCCAAGGACATTGCGGTGGAGTTCTTCACCCTGTCCAAGAGCTACAACATGGCCGGCTGGCGCATCGGTTTCATGGTCGGTAACCCGGAACTGGTCAACGCTCTGGCGCGGATCAAGAGCTACCACGACTACGGCACCTTCACCCCGCTGCAAGTGGCGGCGATTGCCGCGCTGGAAGGCGATCAGCAGTGTGTGCGCGACATCGCCGAGCAGTATCGCCAGCGCCGCAACGTGCTGGTCAAAGGCCTGCATGAACTGGGCTGGATGGTTGAGAATCCGAAGGCGTCGATGTACGTCTGGGCGAAGATCCCTGAGGCCTACGCGCATCTGGGTTCGTTGGAGTTTGCCAAGAAACTGCTGGCCGAGGCCAAGGTCTGCGTCTCGCCGGGGGTGGGGTTTGGTGAGTATGGCGACGATCATGTGCGCTTTGCGCTGATCGAAAACCAGGACCGGATTCGTCAGGCGGTGCGCGGGATTCGCGGGATGTTCCGGGCGGATGGGTTAGTTACCAAATAACTGACCCACCTCTGATCGTTCCCACGCTCCGCGTGGGAACGATCACCCACAAAAAAACCGCATCGCTGCGGTTTTTTTGTGTCTGCGTGAAGCCGCTTAAACGAACAGCGACAACAGCAGGATAAAGCCCAACGCGACGATGGAGAGGATGGTTTCCATCGCCGTCCAGGTCTTGAACGTCTCGGCCACGGTCATGTTGAAGTACTGCTTCACCAACCAGAAACCGGCGTCGTTCACGTGGGACAGGATCAGCGAACCGGCGCCGGTGGCCAGCACCAGCAACTCACGGTTAACGCCCGGGATCATCCCCACCACCGGCACGACAATGCCCGCGCCCGTGATGGTCGCCACAGTCGCCGAACCGGTCGCGATACGGATCACCGCCGCCACCAGCCACGCCAACAGGATCGGCGAGATCTGCGCGCTGACCGCCATGTGGCCAATCACGTCGCCCACACCGCTGGTGACCAGCATCTGCTTGAAGCCACCGCCGGCACCGATGATCAGAATGATCGCGGCGGTTGGCGCCAGGCTCGCGTCGAGCCACTTGAGCATCTGCTGCGAACCGATGCCCTGCTTGTGCCCGAAGGTGTACAGCGACAGCAGCAACGCCAGCAGCAGTGCCGAGATCGGGTGACCGATCATGTCCATCCAGGTGCGGAAGAAGTGACCGTCCGGCAGCGCCACGTCAGCGAAGGTTTTCAGCAGCATCAGGAACACCGGCAGCAGCACGGTGATCAGGGTGATGCTGAAGCTCGGCAGCGTGGTCGAGTCGTCATTTTCGCGGGCCAGTTGATCGACCAGTTCCTGATTCGGGTGACCCGGAATGTGCTTGGCGATGAACGTACCGAAGATCGGACCAGCAATGATCGCGGTCGGTAGCGCAACGATCAGACCGTAGAGAATGGTCTTGCCGATGTCAGCGCCAAACACGCCGATGGCCAGCAGCGGACCCGGGTGCGGTGGCACCAGACCGTGCACGGCGGACAGACCAGCGAGCAGTGGGATACCGATCTTGATGATCGACACGCCGGTGCGGCGCGCAACGATGAACACCAACGGAATCAGCAGGACAAAGCCGATTTCGAAGAACAGCGGGATGCCCACCAGAAACGCGGCGAACATCATCGCCCACTGGACTTTGTCTTTACCGAACGCACGGATCAGGGTCTGGGCGATCTGATCCGCCCCGCCCGATTCGGCCATCATTTTGCCGAGCATGGTGCCCAGCGCAAGGATGATGCCGACAAAACCGAGCACGCCACCGAAGCCGTCCTGGAACGCTTTGATGATGGTGCCGATCGGCATGCCCGACGTCAGGCCGAGGAACGCGGCGGCGATGGTCAGGGAAATGAACGGGTGAATCTTGAATTTGGTGATCAGGATAATCAGGCCGATTACCGTGACCACTGCATCGAGCAGCAGGTAGGCGTCGTGGGACATGCCAAACATTGGGGGTGTCTCCTGGATTGTTGTTGTTATTAAAGCGGGTTAAACAGAAGTCGGAAGGACAGCGCTATCTCTTTCAACACACTCATACCGCCTGCTTCAGACCGTGGGCCTGCCACCAGACGTGAGCCTGGGACGCCAGCTCTTCAACGCTGTGGATCGAAGCATTCAACGCCAACGTCAACGGCTCACCCTTCGGCGATTCGAGGGTGGCGAACTGGCTTTCGATCAACGTCGCGGGCATAAAGTGGCCCGGACGGTGGGACACACGTTCAGCGGCAACTTCAGGGGTCAATTCAAGAAACACGAAACCCAGGCCCGGCAAGGCGCTGCGCAACACTTCGCGATAACTGTGTTTAAGGGCCGAGCAAGTCAGCACCGGGCGTTTGCCCAGCGCGTCGACGCGACGCAGTTCATCGCACAGGCTGTCGAGCCAGCCGGCACGGTCGTCGTCGTTCAGGGGGATCCCCGCGCTCATCTTTTCGATGTTCGCGGCCGGATGGAAAGTATCGCCTTCAATGGCAGTGGCGCCGCTCAATTGGCACAGGGCCTCGCTGACGCACGTCTTGCCGCAACCGGCAACGCCCATGATGACCAGGGCGGTGATGGGATGACTCATATAACACCTCAGCGCGCAGACAGCGCTACCTTTGCTAGCTATGACTCTAGTGCACAGGCAGAAGTTGCCGACGCCTTCTTGTCGTTTTTTTGGGTTGCAGCAGGTTTGTTCCCAACGCCAAAAAGCGAAGATCAGGCAGGACCTCGCTTACGCATTTACAGCTGCATCAGGACAGCGCTACCTTAGTGCCTTGATTTTTGTTTGGCAAGCCGCCCGATGACCTCCCCTAAAAACGATAAAAACACTCGCACCACCGGCCGTCCCACCCTGAATGAAGTTGCCCGCCTGGCCGGTGTCAGCCCGATTACTGCCTCCCGGGCCTTGCGCGGTGTCAGCACCGTGGCCACTGACCTTGTGGAAAAAGTCCAGAAAGCCGCGCTCGAACTCAACTACGTGGTCAACCCTGCCGCCCGCGCATTGGCCTCGGCGCAGAGCCATTCGGTCGTGGTATTAGTGCCTTCACTGTCCAACCTTCTGTTCATCGATACGCTGGAAGCCATTCATCGGGTGCTCACGCCCAAAGGCTTCGAAGTGCTGATCGGCAACTTCCACTATTCACGCGATGAAGAAGAAAACCTGCTGCGCAACTACATGGCCTATCAGCCGCGCGGTTTCTTGTTGACCGGTTTTGACCGCACGGAAAGTTCGCGGCGGATGATCGAGGCGAGCAATATTCCCTGCGTGTACATGATGGAACTGGACAGCGCTGCCGGGGTGAATTGCGTCGGCTTCTCGCAGCTCAGTGCCGGTGAAACGGCGGCCGAGCATTTGCTCTCACGTGGGCGCAAGCGTCTGGCTTACATCGGTGCGCAACTTGATCAGCGCACGTTGTTGCGCGGTGAAGGCTTTCGCAAAGCGTTGCAAAAGGCCGGGCGTTACGACCCGGATCTGGAAGTACTGACGCCTCGTTCTTCATCGGTGGGCTTGGGCGGGGAGTTGTTTTTGCAATTGCTCGCGGCGCATCCGGACGTTGATGCGATCTTCTTTGGCAACGACGACCTGGCGCAGGGTGCGTTACTGGAAGCGCTGCGTCACGGCATCAAGATTCCCGAGCAGGTGGCGATTTTGGGCTTCAACGATTTGCCGATGTCAGAGCACATGGTGCCGCGCCTGAGCAGCATCAACACCCCGCGTGAAGCGATCGGCCGGCGCGCGGCGGAGCAGATGCTGACGTTGATGGCCGGTAACAGCGTGGCGCGTCCGGTGGAAGACATGGGCTTTGAACTGAAGATTCGCGAAAGTACCTGACAACAGGTAACCGATCGTTCCCACGCTCTGCGTGGGAACGATCAACCGCCCAACAATTCGACGAGGGCATGCGCGCCCTTCTGCAATGGCTGGCTCTTGAGCCACACCGCATGCACCGGCATTACCAGACCGTTTTCGATGTTGCGGAAATTCAGGCGTTTCAGCCGTCCTTTGTCCAACCGTGCCTGCACCACCGACAACGGAAAATTGCCCCAGCCCAACCCCGCCTCAACCATTTCCATCGCCGTCTCAAGGCTATCGGTGCGCCAATACGACTCCGCCACCAACGGCCGCGTTTCACTGATCGGCAAGTCACGACTGGCGACGATGATTTGCCGTACATGCACCAGATCCTCAAGAAACAGATCCTGACCCCGCAACAACGGACTGTCCGCCGCCAGGGTGGCAATCATCCGTTCGCTGCCGACAAACTGAAAACGCTCCAGCACATTCATGCTCAATCCGGCGAACGCCAGGCACAGGCTGACGCGGCCGCTGTGCAGCATCGCCAACACGTCGTCCTGCGGTGCGGTCAGCACTTCGATATCGAGCAACGGATGGTGCTCGGCGATCACCTTGATCGCCGCCAGCAAACGGCGCCGGTCGATGTCCGCGACTACGCCGATCGACAACTTGCTCTCCAGCCCCAACGACAGTTCCACCGCATGCACTTGCAACTGCTTGAGTTGCTCGGCAATCAGCCGCGCGTGTGGCACTAGCGACAGCGCCATCGCCGTGGGTTGCGGTTCGCGATGGCTGCGGTCGAACAGCAGATAACCGAGTTCCGCCTCAAGGTTGCCGATCCCCATACTCACGGCCGACGGGACTTTGCCCAACGCACGCGCCGCCGCCGAAAACGAGCCGCGTTCGATTACGGCAAGAAACAGCTCGATGCTGTCACTGTTGAAATTCAATTTGCACACCTATCAACAAAACTGAAAGCTACTGACTTTTTCTGTCAGCCCTATTGAAGCTATCTTTCGCCGCCTTCGCCAGTCCCGCTGGCGACAAACGGCAAGAAAGAGGCAACTCCCCATGCAAGGCGTCAAACGCAAACTGGTCTACGTGTCGCTCTACGAAGTGATCGGCATGACTTTCTCCGCCCTCGGTCTGGCGTTATTGTCCGGCACCTCACCGGGCAGCACCGGGCCACTGGCGGTGATCATCACCACCATCGCCGTGACCTGGAATTTCATTTACACCTCGCTGTTCGAGCGCTGGGAAAGTCGCCAGGTATCGCGCACGCGCACAGTGAAACGCCGTATCGCTCACGCGGTGGGCTTTCAACTGACGCTGATCGTGTTCCTGATTCCGTTGATTGCCTGGTGGATGAACATCAGTCTGGTGCAGGCGTTTCTGCTCGATCTGGCGCTGATCATTTTCATCCCCTGCTACACGTTTGCCTTCAATTGGCTGTTTGACCGGATTTTCGGGCTGCCAGCCTCGGCGCTACCAGATTCGGCGGCTGCGGCATAAATCGTTAATTCGTAAGCAGATATTGCGAGAATTCAGCGGTTTATCTGTTTAATCCGCCGATATTCACAATCCGTGAACTCCGATAGCAGGCTAAGCTTTTCCATCAATAAAAAATGGACCAGCCCATGACTGCACACGCCCCCGCCACCGCACAAAGCGACGGCATCGACCCGATCCGCGCTGCTCAGGTATCCGCCCGCATCGATCGCCTTCCGGCGGTCGCGACGATCTGGCGGCTGGTGGCGCTGCTGTCGATCGGTGGGTTTTTCGAACTCTACGACCTGTTCCAGACCGCTTACATCAGCCCCGGACTGATCCGCGACGGGATCTTTGCCACTGGCAATCAGGGCGTGTTCGGTTTCTCTGATCAGGCAGCGTTTGCCTCGGCAACGTTTCTCGGCCTGTTCCTCGGCGCCAGTCTGCTCAGCCCATTGGCGGATCGTTTCGGCCGCCGTGCGATCTTCACCTTCGCGCTGGTCTGGTACACGGTGGCGACGGTGTTGATGGGGATTCAGAGTTCGGCGCTGGGTATCATCTGCATGCGCTTTCTGGTTGGCATCGGCCTGGGCATCGAGCTGGTCACCATTGATGCTTACCTCTCGGAACTGGTGCCGAAACGCATGCGCAGCTCAGCCTTTGCCTTCGCGTTTTTCGTGCAGTTCCTGTCAGTGCCGGCGGTGGCATTGATGTCGTGGTGGCTGGTGCCGCAAGCGCCGTTCGGGGTCTCCGGCTGGCGTTGGGTGGTGCTGGCCAGCGCGGTGTTTGCGCTGTTTATCTGGTGGCTGCGCAAACGTCTGCCGGAATCACCGCGCTGGCTCGCGCAGCATGGCCGCTTTGAGGAAGCCAACCGGATTCTCGATGGCATCGAAGCACGATGCGCGAAGGATCACGGCAAAGCGCTGGACGTTCCCGAAGCCGTACCGGTCGACGTCGAAGGCAAGGGCCGCTTCGCCGATATCTGGCAGCCACCGTATCGCCGCCGCGCGTTGATGCTGATCGTGTTCCACATCTTCCAGGCCATTGGGTTCTTCGGTTTCGGCAACTGGCTGCCGGCGCTGCTGTCCGGTCAGGGCGTCAGCGTCACTCACAGTTTGATGTACGCCTTCATCATCACCCTCGCCTACCCGCTCGGGCCGCTGCTGTTCGTCAAGTTCGCCAACCGCTTCGAGAACAAATGGCAGATCGTCGGTTCGGCCCTCGGCGCGATGACCTTCGGCACCTTGTTCGCCCTGCAGACCAGCGCATTCGGGCTGATCTTCTGCGGGGTGATGATCACTTTCTGCAACGCCTGGCTGAGTTTCAGCTATCACTCGTACCAGAGCGAATTGTTCCCGACCAACATCCGCGCGCGCGCCGTGGGTTTCTGTTATTCGTTCAGTCGCTTGTCGACAGTGTTCAGCAGCTTGTTGATCGGCTTGTTTCTCGACAATTTCGGTACGCCGGGGGTATTGGCGTTTATCGTCAGCAGCATGCTAATCGTGATGCTGACCATCGGCTGGTTCGGCCCGCGCACGCGCAATCTGGCGCTGGAAAACATCGCTCATCGCTGATGGACAACGGTCATCCTCTGCCGCTTATCGGCAAGGGATGACCGCCACGAATACCTGACTGATGATCAAGCTGTTGAAATAAAAGGATTTATTCAAAAGGCACGGTAATTGCTCCGATACGCGAGCCAGCAATTACCTACAGGTCTACACGTCATGTTGATCAGTGCCAAACAACAGCAAATCATTCACCTGCCCAAAGCGCTGAATGACGATGCCACCACCACGGCAGCCGCCGGTCTGCAAGGTGGCCTGCACGGCGCCATGCTGCAAACCCTGCAAAACCAGACCCAGGCGCAAACCGCTGAAGCCACTGCCAAGGTGCAGGACTCGGCGACGCAGATCGCCACCCAGCAAGTCAGCGAAGCCACACGCATCAGCGATAACGTCGACGAAGCGTTCGCCAAGACACGCGTGAACCTGCAATCGACCGACGCCACCAGCACCTCAGCGACATCCGCCACCGACGAGTTCAAGGACTACATGAGCAAGACGCCGGAACAGCGTCTGCGCGACAGTATCCTGCAGTCCATGGGGCTGACCGAAGACGACATCAAAGCCATGCCGCCGGAGAAACAACTGGCCATCGGCAAAGAGATCGCCGAGCGCTTGCAGGACAAGATGAAGTTGGCGCAGGCGGAAAAAGACAACGATGTGAAGGACAGTGACAAGCAGGCCAACAAGTTTCTTGCTGCGCTCTGATCTTCAAGTCACCCGAAATCAAATGTGGGAGCGAGCCTGCTCGCGAAGGCGGTGTATCAGTGAAATTTCCACCTACTGACACATCGCTTTCGCGAGCAAGCTCGCTCCCACATTGATTGTATCCAGCTGAAGAAATCAGTTCAGTTGCAGGGTCTCATTGAACTGACTGATCGCGTCCACCACATGCCGCGAGCCCTGCTGAATTTCCAGAATCACCTCCCCCGCCTCATTGGCCAGCTCAACCCCGAGCCCGGTGCGGCTCAGACTTGATTGCATACTCGACACCGCACTCAGCGACAGGTCATGGTTTTTGCGCACCACCTCGACAATCTCCAGCGTCGCCTGACTGGTGCGCGCCGCGAGGCTACGCACCTCGTCCGCTACCACGGCAAAACCGCGCCCGTGTTCCCCGGCCCGCGCCGCTTCAATCGCCGCGTTGAGCGCCAGCAAGTTGGTCTGATCGGCAATGCCGCGAATGGTCTGAACGATGGTGCCGATGATGTCCGACTGTTTGCTCACTGCATCGATGCTGGCGGCAGCTTCGTTGAGGTCGCGGGAAATGTCCTGAATGATCTGCACGGTTTGCTGCACGACCTGTGAGCCTTTTTGCGCGCAGGCGTCGTTTTGTACCGAGGTGCTGTGGGCCGATTCAGCAGCGTTCTGCAAGGTGGTCATTTGATGGGTGATGTCGCTGGCGAACTTGACCACTTTGTACAGTCGGCCCTTGGCATCGAATAACGGGTTGTACGAGGCTTCGAGATAAACCATCTGCCCCGATTTGTTCTTGCGCTCGAAACGGTGAGAGTGATATTCGCCACGGTTGAGCGAGGCCCAGAATGCCTTGTACTGCGCGGACTCGGCTTCGGCACGATGGCAGAACAGGCTGTGATGATGACCGACGATTTCGTTGAGCGAGTACTGCATGGTCTTGAGGAAATTGTCGTTGGCGGCAATGACGTTGCCTTCCGGGGTGAATTCGATCACCGCCATCGAACGGCTGATCGCTGCCAGCATGCTTTCTTCTTCGTGTTCTTTATTCACCCGAGCGGTGATGTCGGCAGCCACTTTGATAACGCTGTGGACTTGCTTGTCCGGGCCATACACCGGCATGTAACTGGCTTCGAGCCAGACTTCCCTGCCGGCCTTGTTCAAACGCAGAAAAGTCCCGCTGATCGGTTCACCACGGGCCAGGTCACGCCACAGCTTTGCGTATTCCTCACTGCGGTAGAACATCTCTTCACAAAACACCCGATGATGTTTGCCACGCACTTCATCGGCGCTGTAGCCCATGGTCTTGCAAAAATTTTCATTGGCATCCAGAACGATGCCGTCAGGGGAGAACTCGATCATTGCCATCGAGCGGCTGATCGCAGCCAACTTGGCGTTGGCCTCGGTCAGGGCGCAGCTGAAGCGCTCGATTTCCTGCAGGTCAGCCTTGTGATGTAGGTTGAACATGGTTGTATCACCTTCCGCGCGGACTTTTGATTTGATGAAAGTTCAGTTCTTTCACGATCCACCACTACGTTCCACAGAACAGGCACACGCATTCCTCCACGGGAGGAAGTTGTCAGGTGATAAATGATGATCAATCGGAGCGTCCATGCAGCGACGCTCTAATCAAGACATCCTTCTCTTGATAGCCCGCACGCGGGCCAGCCCTAACGCGTTGAAGAACTTCCATGTAAGCGACGCTCCTTGTTGGTTCAGTGTCGGTGCCTTGGGTTGCGCACTCTGGCAGCATGAATTCACGGACCAACGATGTGTTTCAGCCATGTTTTGACATGACGGTCGACATAGTTAGTTACGGGAAGCATAGCCAGTGCAAAGACCTGCGCAAGGCCACTAGTCGGCCAGTATCTGGCACTTTTTGCACAAGAAACGGTTCAGCGCGGGGAGAATTGTTGGCGGGGCGGACGCTTTCGCGAGCAAGCTCGCTCCGACATTGGAACGCCTGCCCCTGCTCGCGAAGGCAAAAGTTGCAGCACTACAAAAAAACCAGAAATGACTTACAGGCTCCCGTTCACCTTGGTCGCCACCTCCGCGGGCACCCAAGGCTTCCAGACCTGCGGCTGATCACGCAAAAACGCCTGCGCCACCACTCTCGGCTGCAAACGTTTTTCGCTCATCCCCGCCAGTGTCTGGTTCAACAGATCGATCGGCAGATCGACCTTTTCAAAGAACGTCACCAACTCCGGATACTGCGCCTTGAACGGCGCCGACACGCCAATCGCCAGGCTCGCCGGCATTGAGCGGGTGCCCTTGGGGTTGGGATTGTTGGCATCGGCCAGGGTCTTCCAGGCCTCGGCATCGAATGGCGGCTCATCCAGTTTGACCAGTTTGAATCTGCCAAGCAGCGGCGTCGGTGACCAGTAGTAGAACAACACCGGTTTGCCACGCTTGATCGACGATGCCACCTCGGCATCCAGCGCCGCGCCGGAACCGGTACGGAAGTTGACGAAGCTGTCATTTAGCGCATAAGCCTTGAGCTTCTGGCTGTTGACGATCTCCGAGGTCCAGCCGGTCGGGCTATTGAGGAAGCGCCCGCGAGACGGATCTTCCGGGTCGCGGAACACGTCTTTGTAGCGCGGCAGGTCCGCCACCGACTTCAACTCCGGCGCCAACGCTTTGATCCCGCGTTCAGGGTCGCCCTTAATCACATACTCAGGTACCCACCAGCCTTCGGTGGCGCCTTTGACCGTATCGCCCAAACCGAACACCTTGCCTTCGGCGGCCGCCTTGACCCACGCCGGACTGCGCCCGGCCCATTCTTCGCCAATCACCTGGATATCGTTTTTCGCCAATGCGGCCTCAAGGCTGACCGTACTGCCGGGCAACGTGTCGGTCGGGTAGCCATAGCCTTTCTCAACGATCAGGCGCAGCACTTCGGTGATGAAACTGCCGCTCTCCCAGGTGATGTCGCCGAAGTGGATCGGCACGGTTTTCTCCGTAGCCGAAACAGTACCAACGCTGAGGCTCAGAGCCAGCAACGACGTGCCGAGCAGGGTTTTGATCGATCTCATGCAGACCTCTTGTTTTGCAGGAATTGGTTGGCGCTGTGGCGATCGCACAGCGCTTGGGAACGGCTCATGTACACGCTGACCGAACGCTGGGAGATACCCAGTTCGGTGGCGATTTGCGGGTAGGTCAGGCCGTCGATGCGGGCGAGCAGAAACGTCGCGCGGACTTTGCCGGGCAAGCGCTGCAAGCTGTGATCGATGCGGTTGAGGGTTTGCGACAGCGTTACGAGGTCTTCAGGCGAAGCGGCGTAATCGACATCGATGTGCTGGCGATGGTGACGTTCCAGATCACCGCGTCGCCAGCGCTGATAAAGCAGGCGTTGGGCGATAGTCGTCAGCAGGGCGCGAGGTTCACGAATGGCCCTCAGCGCTGGGGCTTCGAGCAATTGGGCGAAGGTTTCGGCGGCGATGTCTTCGCTGCTGGCCGCGTCATGCAGATGACGGCGCAGATAAGCACAGAGCCAACCATAGTGGGCGCGAAACAGGCCGTCCACGGTATGACGATGGGAAAGGTCGGCGCCGGACATAGGGGCTCCTTGATGAGGGGTCGCTGAATGTCCGGTGTTCCGGTGGCGCGATCGTAGCAAGGCGCCTTATTCGTTAAAAATACTTAAAACGAATCTTTATATTCCATTTACAAATAAAAGATCAAAAGATCGCAGCCTTCGGCAGCGCCTACACCGATCCCCTGTAGGAGCCGCCGAAGGCTGCGATCTTTAGCGCAAGCGCCCATAGCCAAGTCCTTCAGCCTCACGCTGATAGTCGAGCAGGATTTGATAATCGCGCTCACTGGCCGCAAACACCTCAGGCAATCCCAAGGTCTGTGCGACATCAGGGAGTTCGCGCAAGGTTTCATTCATTACCTGTCGGAGCTGCTCGACCTGCTCATCCGTAGCGCTATCTACCGTAATAAACGGCAGGGTCGGGCTAAGGGCGCTGCGCGCAATCACCCGCAAGGCGCTGACTTCTTCAGGCACATACCGGGCGAGATAGGCGTAGGTAACGCTGTCGATGGCAGCCAGATCGGCGCGGTTTTCCCGCAGCCAGCGCAGGCTCTCGCGATGGCCGCCGCTGATACCGACCGAGGCGAAGAATTGTCCGTCCTGATTCAGTGGCGCCAAGCGCTGACGCAGCAGGTTCATGCCACTGTTGGAGTCTTCGCTGTTGATCACCCCGCGACTGTTGTGAAAGTCCGCCAGGGTTTTGCGTGGGTCGTCAGCGTGGCCGAGGATCAGGCTGCAATGATTGCCAGCGCTGGCGTCGGGCAGTTCGTAGCGTGGGCGGCCGACGATGCGCACTTGTCCGCGCAATGCAGTCATCAGTGGATAGCCGCAGGTTTGCGTGAGCAGCAGATCGGGGGATAGCCAGAGTTCTGGCAGAGACAGGTCTTCAGCACTCAGGCGAGTGTGGCCAAGTTGCTCGATAATGCGCGCAATCCAGCGCTCATTGGCCGCGCGGATCGGCTCGGGGGCGACGTACATCAGCAGTTCGGTGTGGTGTTGAGCCATACACATTTTCCCCGAGTTACAAATAACCAATGTGGGAGCGAGCCTGCTCGCGAAAGCGCTGGGGCAGACAACAGATCCATCAACTGACACGACGCCTTCGCGAGCAGGCTCGCTCCCACAGGGTTTTGTGGTGTTCTTGGGTTAGTGGTAAGGATGCTCGGGACTGTCGATCGGCTTGACTCCATGGCGCCGCCAGAACTCGCCATACCCATGCACCAGAAACCCGCCACTGCGCGCGATCCATTGCTCGCGATGCATCCGGTAAACCGTCGGCAAGTCGTACCACGCCAGCTTCGGCAAGTCGTGATGCACCAGATGAAAATTCAGATTCAGGAACAACCAGCGCCAAGGCCAACCCGCTTCGTTCAAGACGGTGCGCTGCTCCGGCTGCGCATGCGGGCGGTGTTCATAGTAGGAGCGGATCATCGCAATCGACAGCGCCGGCACGCTGATCAGCAGCACGTAATGCCAGACCGGCAGCACGCTGACACGGGCGACAAACCACAGCATCAATAACGTGAGCAGGCCGTGGGTCAGCCACATCAACCAGGCCTGGCGCTCGCCATTCTTCAGCCGCAGCAACTCTTCTTTGGCCAGCGCCATCAGCGCCAGCGGTGCGCCGATCACAAAGCGCCCGAGCACGGTTTTGTTCAACCAGTGCAAGCTGCGTTCAAACGGCGAACTGCCCTGCCAGCCAACGCGGGTCAGATAGCGGCTTTCCGGATCGACGCCGGGCACGGTGAGATCCTCATCACGGTGATGCAGCAAATGGCTGTCGCGATACAGCGTGTACGGATACCACACGGCAAACGGCGCGTAGCCAAGGATCTTGTTGAAGCGAACCCAGCGCGTCGGATGCCCGTGCAGCAACTCGTGCTGCAACGACAGCCACAACACCAGCAGCGGAGTCAGCAACAGCGTGCTCAAGGCACGGCCCAGCCAATGACTATTGAGAACAATGGCAAACCAGCCGCCATAGACGCCGATCAGCAACAACCAGGTCGGCCACTCGGTACGGGCAGTAAAGCGTTGGCGCAGGGTTTCGATCTGCTGACGATGGGCGGCGTCGAAGTAATGGGGCATGGCATTGCTCGGAACGGGACTCTTCCCCTTCTGTGCAACGACGCGGTGCAATCTTGCAGATTATTTTCGGGTTCAGGCAGGAGCCCGAGAACCGGGCTCCGGAAAGGCGTGATCAGTGACCGAAGATGTCGACCTTTTTGGCTTTCTTCTCTGCGCGTTTTTCAATCGCGGTCTTGGCCGGTTTCTTCTTTGCGGCTTTCTTTGAATCCATACCTTTGGACATGATACGTACTCCACTCACAGGGGATGTAGGCTCAGGTATACACCTATCCTGTTGCGCGCGTTCTTTTATAATCGCCGCTTTCAGCGCCGACAGTCCGATCCCATGCCCGACACCCAATACAGCCTGCTCGACGAGTCGTTATGGCCGTTGATGAACAAGTTTTACCGCAGCCACCAGTCCTCGATGAAAGCGGTTCGTGAGGCACAATTGTGGGTCGCGCGACGGGGCGAGATTGTTGCCGCGTTGTGCTTGCGGCCAGTGTCCGGCGGGCATTGGTTGACCGGGCTGTTCGTTGATCCGGGGTGTCGTGAACAGGGCATTGCCGCAAAGCTGATTGCAGCGGCGGTGCAGGATGTGAGCGAGCCGGTGTGGCTGTTCTGTCATCCGGATTTGCGCGAGTTTTATGAGCGACGCGGATTCACGTTCGACCCGGCGCTGCCGCAGGCGATGGCGGAGCGCTTGAGCCGGTATGCGCGGAGCAAGCCGATGATTGCGATGGAAAGGGTTCCCGCTCAATCCTGAAGGACATGCAAAAACCAATGTGGGAGCGAGCCTGCTCGCGAAAGCGGTGTGTCAGTCACAGAATCTGTCACTGATATTGCGCATTCGCGAGCAGGCTCGCTCCCACAGGGATATGTGCTGGGCACTGGATCAATCGTCAGCTGTGGGATCAAGATCCGGGAACATCACTTCGGTAAAACCGAACTTAGTGAAGTCGGTGATGCGCGACGGGTACAACCGGCCGATCAGGTGATCGCATTCGTGCTGCACAACCCGTGCGTGGAAACCTGAAGCAATGCGCACAATCGGCTCGCCCTTCGGATCAAACCCTTCGTAGCGGATCTGCTGATAACGATCTACCGCGCCACGCAAACCCGGCACCGACAGACACCCTTCAAAGCCCTCCTCCATCAACGGACTCAACGGCGTGATCAGCGGATTGATCAGGATCGTCTGCGGCACCGCTTCAGCGTCCGGGTAGCGTTCGCTGTGTTCGAAACCAAAGATCACCAATTGCAGATCGACACCGATCTGCGGCGCCGCCAAGCCGACGCCGCCGACGCTTTCCATGGTCTGGAACATGTCGTCGATCAGTTGCCACAGCTCGGGGCTGTCGAACATCTCGGCTGGCACGGGCGGGGCAATGCGCAGCAGGCGCTCGTCGCCCATTTTCAGAATTTCACGGATCATGATCAGACTTCGTCAGTGTCCGGCTTGAGCGAATGATCGCGGCCCAGGCCCGAGACGTGTTGTTTGGGATGTTCATCGAGTTCGCCGGGGACTTTCTCACCCGCATCCTTGCCCTCGCTGGACATGTGCTCGATCACCGCGTTCATCTCGGCGCCGAGCAACAGCACCGCAGCGGAAATGTAGAAATACAGCAACAGCACGATGATCGCCCCGATGCTGCCATACATCGCGTTGTAGTTGGCGAAGGTCTTCACGTAGAAAGCGAAACCCAACGAGGCGATGATCCACACCACCACGGCCAATACCGAACCGGGGGTGATGAAGCGGAATTCCTGTTTGACGTCGGGCATGACGTAGTAGATCAGTGCCACAGCGACCATCATCAGAATCACGATCACCGGCCAGCGCGCGATGGTCCACACGGTGACGATGAAGTCTTCCAGTCCCACCTGCGCGGCGATCCAGCCCATCACCTGCGGCCCGAGCACCATCAGCGCAGCGGCCACCAGGAGCATGCCGGCAATGCCGACGGTGTAGACAATCGACAGTGGAAAACGCTTCCAGATCGGCCGGCCTTCGACCACGTCGTACGCGGCGTTCATCGCGCTCATCATCAAGCGCACGCCCGCGGAGGCAGTGTACAGGGCGATAACGATACCGACGGAAAGCAGGCCACCCTTGGACTGCTGTAACTGGTCAATCACCGGGTTGACCTGCTCCAGCGCCTGCGGTGGCAGGACCAGTTCCGATTGCAGGCGCAGCCAGGAGAAAAAGTCCGGCAGGTGCAGGAAACCGATCAGGGCGATCAGGAACAGAATGAACGGGAACAGCGAGAACAGCATCTGGTAGGCCAGTGCCGAGGCATAGGTCGACATCTCGTCGTCGACGAATTCAGTGACCGTGCGCACCATCACCCGATGCAGGGGCAGACCTTTCATGTCTGGAAATATCATTCGCGTCTCCTTTCGCCGCAATACAGGTTGAAGTCGTGGCGACTCAGGGGCCGTTTTTTACATCACGGTAGCCTGTTTGGCGAACCTCGTCGGGTTGCTGCAGGCTTTTGACACAAAAACGGCCATCCTTGGATGGCCGTTCATGTATTTCGTTCAAGGCTGAATTACGCCTTGTCGACACCTTTCTTGATGGCGTCCTTGGCTTTACCGACCGCTTGCTGGGCCTCGCCTTTTTTCTCTTGCAGTTTGCCTTCGGCTTGCAGCTTGGTGTTGTCGGTGGCTTTACCGACGCCTTGCTTGACGTTGCCGACTGCTTCGTTGGCCATGCCTTTTACTTTATCGCCTGTGCTACTCATGGTGTTTCTCCTTGGTGCAATTAGGGGGAAAAGTCAGTACGTAATGATTGACTGGCCGGGTTTGCGCCAAGTTTCATTTATTTTCAGCGGCTCATTTCGTCGCGGCGTGCAGGTTGGGCTTTATGTTTGCGTGCGTAGCCCCGAGAATGCGCAACATATGGGCGTCAAGCGCCAGGAACCGATCCCGCAGGAATGTTATGAAACTCGATAAAACGCAGGCCATCGCCCGTCGCAACAAGGAACTGGGCGGCGCCGTGCTCGGCACCAACAACTGCCACTTCGCCGAACTGAACCGTAACCGCAACATCTGGTGGTTCGATCTGCCGGTGTCGCGTCTGGCCATCGGTCAGTACGAGTGGATTCACCTGCTGATGCACACGCCAGCCACTGACGAACTGCTGCACCTGAAAGTGCCGACGGTGTTTCTGCGTGAAAAGCTGGAAGGGCTGGTGATTCGTAATGAAGGCAAGCGTAAAGCCGCGTTGAGCCTGGAATTGAGTGCGGACAAGGACTCGTATCTGCAGGACATGCGTCCGGCGGGGACCAATGTGAATTTTGCGCCGTTCCGTCAGTAGGATTTGGCAGCCCCCTTCCCCTCACCCTAGCCCTCTCCCAAGGGAGAGGGGACTGACCGAGGTGTCTGGACGAGGTACGCCGACCTGAGATTCCGAGTTGAACTCAGATTCTAAACAGCCCCCCGATCGGCTCCCTTCCCCCTCGCCCCCCTGGGGGAGAGGGTTGGGGTGAGGGGGTAGGATTTACCGGACACTGCAAACTCCCTCGCATACACCAACAAAAAGCCCCGCATCTGCGGGGCTTCGTGTTTTAGGCGGCGGACTTGGCCTTGATCTTCTTCAGCTCTTCATCACGCAACTCGCGGCGCAGGATCTTGCCGACGTTGGTGGTCGGCAACGCATCGCGGAACTCCACCGAACGTGGCACCTTGTAACCCGTGACGTTGGCGCGCATGTGCTCCATCACGGTTTCCTTGGTCAGCGTGACGCCCGGTTTGGCGACGATGAAAATCTTGATCGCCTCACCCGATTTCTCGTCCGGCACGCCGATGGCTGCGCACTGCAACACACCCGGCAGGGTCGCCAGCACGTCTTCCAGTTCGTTCGGGTAGACGTTGAAACCGGAGACCAGAATCATGTCTTTCTTGCGATCAACGATGCGCATGTAGCCGTCCGGCTGGATCAGCGCGATGTCACCGGTCTTCAGCCAGCCTTCGCTGTCGAGCATTTCATCGGTGGCTTCCTGACGCTGCCAGTAACCCTTCATCACTTGCGGGCCCTTGACGCACAGTTCGCCGATTTCACCCAGCGGCTGCTCGACACCGGCATCATCGATGACTTTGCACAGGGTCGATGGCACCGGAATACCGATGGTGCCGATCTGGATGTTCTGGATCGGGTTGACCGTGGCCACCGGGCTGGTTTCGGTCATGCCGTAACCTTCGCAGATGGCGCAACCGGTGACCGCTTTCCAGCGCTCGGCAGCGGCCAGTTGCAAGGCCATGCCGCCGGACAACGTAACTTTCAGCGCCGAGAAATCCAGCTTGCGGAAACCTTCGTTGTTGCACAGCGCGACAAACAGCGTGTTGAGGCCGACGAAACCGCTGAACTTCCACTTCGACAGTTCCTTGACCATCGCCGGCAGGTCGCGCGGGTTGCTGATCAGGATGTTGTGGTTGCCGATCAGCATCATCGCCATGCAGTGAAAGGTGAACGCATAGATGTGGTACAGCGGCAGCGGCGTGATCAGGATCTCGCAACCTTCATTGAGGTTGGAACCCATCAGCGCCTTGCACTGCAGCATGTTGGCGACGAGGTTGCGATGGGTCAGCATCGCGCCCTTGGCCACGCCCGTGGTGCCGCCGGTGTATTGCAGCACCGCAACGTCGCCGCTGTCGGGATTGGCTTCGGCCACCGGTTGACCCTGGCCCTTGCTCAGCACGTCATTGAACTTGACGGCTTTTGGCAAGTGATAGGCCGGAACCATTTTCTTCACGTACTTGATGACACTGTTGATCAGCAGGCGCTTGATCGGTGGCAGCAGGTCGGCGACTTCGGTGACGATGACGTGTTTGACGCCGGTTTTCGGCACCACGGTTTCAGCCAAATGCGCCATGTTCGCCAGGCAAACAAGGGCTTTGGCGCCGGAGTCGTTGAATTGGTGTTCCATTTCCCGCGCGGTGTACAGCGGGTTGGTGTTGACCACGATCAGCCCGGCGCGAATCGCACCGAAGACGGCCACCGGGTACTGCAGAACGTTGGGCAGTTGCACGGCGATTCGATCGCCGGGCTGCAAATCGGTATGCTGTTGCAGATACGCGGCAAACGCACCGGACAATTCGTACAACTCACCGTAGGTGATTGTCTTGCCCAGGTTGCTGAAAGCCGGTTTGTTGGCGAAGCGTTGGCAGGATTGCTTCAACACTGCCTGAATATTCGGATACTCGTCGGGATTGATGTCGGCAGCAATCCCAGCTGGGTACTTATCCTTCCAAAAGTCTTCGATCATGGAAGCCCACTCCTCAGCAACGCGAATTCTTCACCGCATTTGATGCGATTATTATTGGTGTGTGTTTGGTATTGGTGAATCTGGCTTTTACAGAGGCCGAGAAGTCACAAAGCGCGCCGAGAGTAGCAGCTTTGCCAAGGGTCGACTAGAGCCAAAAGCGGCCCCTACAGTCATTATCATGACTCAAGACTACCTAGCAGTCATTTTAGAGCAAAAATCCTAGAACACCTTTTAAGCCCCGGTTTTCGGGGGCTTAAAGCAAAAGATCGCAGCCTTCGACAGCTCCTACAGGAAATGCATTCCAAGGTAGGAGCTGCCGAAGGCTGCGATCTTTGTGTTTTTGACTTTTACGCGATATCGCGCAACTCGCGCCGCAGAATTTTCCCGACAGGCGTCATCGGCAATGACTCACGCAACACGATGTGTTTCGGCACCTTATACGCAGTGAAATTCTCTTTGCAGTAAGCCTTGAGTTCTTCGAGACTGACCCCGGTTTCCCGCGCCACCACAAACAGCTTCACCGCCTCCCCGGAACGCTCGTCCGGCACGCCGATCACCGCGCAATTGGCGACCTTCGGGTGCGCCATCACTACGTCTTCGATCTCGTTCGGATAAACGTTGAAACCGGAGACGATGATCATGTCCTTCTTGCGATCGACGATGCGCACGAAACCGTCCGGATCGATCACCGCAATGTCACCGGACTTGAACCAGCCCTCGGCATCCAGCACTTCGGCAGTGGCCTCAGGCTTGTGCCAATAACCTTTCATGATCTGCGGGCCCTTGATGCACAACTCGCCGCGCTCGCCCATCGGCTGTTCGACACCGTCATCGTTGATGACTTTGAGCAACGTGCCCGGCACCGGCAAGCCGACCGTGCCCAGCCGCGACTGGTCGCCGTACGGGTTGGTGCAGGCCACTGGCGAGGTTTCGGTCAGGCCGTAACCCTCGGTGATGCGGCAACCGGTCATCTGTTCCCAACGCTCGGCGGTGGCTTTGACCAGCGCGGTGCCGCCTGAGTTGGTGAGCTTCAGGCTGGAGAAATCGAGGGTCTTGAAATCCGGGTGATCCATCAGCGCCACGAACAAGGTGTTCAGGCCCAATAGCGCGGAGAAGCGCCAGTTCTTCAGCTCCTTGATGAAGCCGGCAATGTCGCGCGGGTTGGTGATCAGCACGTTGTGGTTGCCGGAAACCATCATGCACATGCAGTTCGCGGTGAAGGCATAGATGTGATACAGCGGCAGCGGCGCGATCATCACTTCCTGGCCTTCGCGCAGCAGTGGCTGACCGTCCGGGCCCAGTTGGGCGAGACAGGCGCGCACTTGCTGCATGTTCGCCACCAGATTGCCGTGAGTCAGCATCGCGCCTTTTGCCAGCCCGGTGGTGCCACCGGTGTATTGCAGCACCGCGATGTCGTCGAGGCTGACCTTCAGCGGCTTGATCCCCAGTCCGCGACCCATGCGCAGTGCGCTCTTGAAGGAGATCGCTTGCGGCAGCGAATACGCCGGGACCATTTTCTTCACTTTGCTGACCACGGTGTTGACCAGCCAGCCTTTGGCGGCGGGCATCAGGTCGCCCATCTTCGCTTCGATCAGGTATTGAATGTCGGTGTCGGGCAGCACTTCCTGGACTTTCTGCCCGAACATGTTCAGGTACACCAGCGCCCGTGCGCCGGAATCCTTGAACTGATGGCGCATCTCCCGCGCGGTGTACAACGGGTTGGTGTTGACCACGATCAGCCCGGCACGCAAGGCACCGAACACGGCAATCGGGTAATGCAGGACGTTGGGCATCTGTACGGCGATGCGGTCCCCCGGGACCAGATCGGTATGCGCCTGCAGATAACCGGCGAAGGCGGCGCTCTGGCGCTCGAGTTCGGCGTAGGTCAGGGTGATGCCCATGTTGCTGAACGCCGGGCGATCGGCGAACTTCTTGCAGGAACGCTCGAACACCTCGATCACCGACTTGAACTCACCCATGTCGATGTCCAGCGGTACGCCGGCCGGGCGTTTGTCGTTCCAGAAATCAGGTTGCATTGTTCTTGTCCTCTTTACCTGAGCCGATCCGGGCCGCTTTCTGTCATTTCTGAAAAAGCGGAGCTTCACGGACACTAGCAGTTATGGCCATTGAGGCAAATACGGCCAAAGCCGTCATTGATCGTGTGAATCTTCTTGCCGTGGCGTGGGCTGATCAGACGCGCTATACAATGTTCCGACTCAGAGCAAAGGAATCGCCATGATCCATGACACCCTATGGCTGGACGCGAGTGACCGCAGCCGCCTCTTCGTCAATCAATGGCTGCCCGCCGCGCCATTGAAAGCGGTGATCCTGCTGGCCCATGGCATGGCGGAACACAGCGGCCGCTATGCACGACTGGCCGACACGTTTTGCGACAAAGGATATGGCGTATACGCCCCGGATTTGCGCGGACATGGCAAAACCGCCAATCACGGTACCCTCGGCCACTTCGCCGATGATGATGGCTGGTGCAAAGCCATCGGCGATCTGGCCAGCCTCAACCAACACATCGGCCAACAGCACCCCGGCGTGCCGATCATCTTGCTGGGCCACAGCATGGGCAGCTACCTCGCCCAAGGTTATCTGCTGCACCACAGCGCCAGCCTGCACGGGGCGATCCTCAGTGGTTCCAACTTTCAGCCCGTTGCGCTGTACCGCGCTGCGCGGCAGATCGCCCGTGTGGAGAAAGTGCGCCAGGGTGGCAAGGGCCGCAGCGCGTTGATCGAATGGTTGTCGTTCGGCTCGTTCAACAACAAATTCAAACCGGTGCGCACACGCTTTGACTGGCTGAGTCGTGATCCCGCCGAAGTCGACCAGTATGCCAACGACCCGTTATGCGGCTTTCGCTGTACCAATCAACTGTGGATCGACCTGCTCGGCGGCTTGCAGCAGATCAGCAAAGCGTCCAATCTCGCGCAGATCGACCCGGGCCTGCCGCTGCTGGTAATCGGCGGCGAATGTGATCCGGTGAGTGAAGGCAAGCGTCTGACAGATCTGGCCAATGCCTTGCGCTCGGCCGGCAGCCAGCACCTGCAACTGAAGATCTACCCGCAGGCGCGGCACGAATTGTTCAACGAAACCAACCGCGACGAAGTGATCGCTGATGTGCTGGCCTGGATCGATCAGGCCCTGAGCCATCCGCGCCCTCAGCGCAGCGAATAAATTTTTAGTGGATTCACTGAATCCGTCACAGGAATCGAGACCGATGACCCAGGTTACCAACATCCCTTACGAAGCCCTCGAAGTCGGCCAGACCGCCAGCTACAGCAAAACCGTCGAAGAGCGCGACATTCAACTGTTTGCCGCGATGTCGGGCGACCACAACCCGGTGCACCTGGACGCCGAGTTTGCCGCCGCCAGCATGTTCAAGGAGCGTATCGCTCACGGCATGTTCAGTGGCGCGCTGATCAGTGCCGCCGTTGCCTGCGAGCTGCCTGGGCCGGGCACTATTTATATCGGTCAGCAGATGAGTTTTCAGAAACCGGTGAAGATCGGTGACACGCTGACGGTACGTCTGGAGATTCTCGAGAAGCTGCCAAAGTTTCGTGTGCGCATTGCCACTCGTGTGTTTAACCAGCGTGATGAGTTGGTAGTGGATGGTGAGGCGGAGATTCTGGCGCCGCGCAAGCAGCAGACGGTGACGTTGCCGACGCTGCCGGCGATTAGCATTGGCTGATTGATTTGTGGTGTGTCAGTGGGAGCTTTCCCCCAAACACAAAAAAACGCCAGACTAGCTGGCGTTTTTTATAACCGACAAGCGCTTACGAACGAGCGCGAGCCTGGTTACGCAGGGCTTTCACCTGATCGTGGTTACGTTGCACACCGTGGTACTGGCGTTCAACCAGGTCACGAATGCCTACCAGATTGTGCTTGCTGATTTTCTCGAGCGCTTCTTTGTAAGCTTTCAGCGCATGGTCCTCACCGCGTTCGGCTTCGTTCAGCACAGCCTCTTCGTCTTTGCCGGTGAACATGGCTTTGACGTCGACCCAGCGACGGTGCAGGTCACCGCTGACGCTGGTGGAAGTTTCCGGATCGCCGCCCAGCTTGCGAACTTCGGCTTGCAGTTCTGCTGCAGCGGTGGCGCAATCAGCGGAGCGAGTTACAAACAGGGTTTTCAGTTCTGGGTGCTTGATGTCTTCAGCGCAAGTCTTGAACCCTTCCTGACCGTCCTTGCTGGTTTCAATCAGGTCATTGAGTACAGAGATGGCTTCTTTATTCATGTCGGTCATTTTTCAATTCCTTGCGATTGGTTGAAGATGCAAGGGATATTGCAGTGTGCATGCCAGCTTTTTTATTTTTAAAAAATACTTATAAATCAGTTAGTTAAAGATAAGTGAACTATCTGTATCACGGTTATTTGCATGATCTGTCATTTGGCCTGCATGCAGAATGCCTGTATTTTCCAAGCTGATTTGAAGCCAGACGATCTCACCGATGAATCCTGAAAAACTCGAACTGCTGATCACCCGCGAAATGCCCTTCGGTAAATACAAAGGCCGGATCATTGCTGACCTGCCGGGGCCATACCTGAACTGGTTTGCCCGCGAAGGTTTCCCGCACGGCGAACTCGGTGGCTTGCTCGCACTGATGCAGGAGATCGACCATAACGGCCTCTCGGACCTGCTCGAACCGCTGCGCGCCAAACACGGCAAACCTGCTCCGCGCCATTGAAGCGCCCTCCTCTCTCTTGAGTCAGCCGACCATGCCCGATAACACCCGCCGCGCCCGTGACGAAGCCTTTTGGCGAACGTTCGCCGATCGTTACGACGTTCAACCCGGCCCCGTGAACCTGGAAAACGGTTATTTCGGGCGCATGTCGCGCACGGTGATCGAGGAATACCAGCGCAACATCGAGTTGATCAACACCAGCAACTCGGTGTACGTGCGCCAGCGTTTCGAGCAGCACGACAACCTCGATATTCGCGCGCAACTGGCCGAGTTGATTGGCGTGCGCGCGCAGAGTGTGGCGTTCACCCGCAATGCCACCGAAGGCCTGCAGTCGCTGATTCGCAACTACAACCGCTTGCAACCGGGCGATCAGGTGCTGATCAGCGATCTGGAATACGACACGGTCAAAGGCGCCATGCGCTGGCTCGCCAGGCAGCGCGGCGCTGAAGTGATCGAGATTGCTCACGCGCACCCGACGAGCTACGACAGCCTGGTGGAGACTTACCGCGAAGCCTTCGTCGGTCATCCGCAAGTCAAGCTGATGGCCCTGACTCACGTCACTCACCGCACCGGTCTGGTCATGCCGGTGCAAGCCATCGCCGCGCTGGCCAAAGAGCATGGCGTCGATGTCATCCTAGATGGCGCCCATGCACTCGGTCAGATCGAGTTCGATCTTGATGCCCTCGGCATCGCTTTCGCCGGATACAACCTGCACAAATGGATCGGCGCACCGCTCACCCTCGGCTTCCTCTATATCGCGCCACACCGCCTGGCCGACATTGATCCGGACATGGGCGAAATGCATTACCCGGGCAATGACATCCGTGCGCGCACTTCGTACAGCACGCCCAACATTCCGGCGCTGATGACCTTGCCGCTGGTGTTCGAGGAGCACCGTTCCCTCGGCGGCGCACCAGCCAAGGGCGCTCGCCTGAATTATCTGCGCAACCTTTGGGTCAGCGCGGTGCGGCACTTGCCGGGCATCGAAGTGATGACGCCAGACGACCCTCGGCTGTATTGCGGCATCACATCCATGCGCTTCACTCGACACGACGATCAACAGGCGATGGCCGAACGTCTGCTCAACGACTACAACCTGTTCACCGTGGTGCGCCATGGCGCAGCCAGCGGGCCGAGCATCCGCATTACACCGGGGCTGACCACCACCGCTGCCGACATGCAGTTACTGGTGCGGGCGCTGAACGAGCTGCGCTAAAACACCGCGCCCGTGGACTTTTCGTAGCCCGCAAGGCCGATCTGCGACGACACCGCAAATGTGTCGACGCCGATCGTCTGGCAACCGAAGTAGCCATCCTCCACGCCTGGCCCGGCAATCGGTCGCAACTCCAGCCGCGAGGCGTCATTTCCGATGGTCTCACAGCGGCAGGCACAGGGCAGATGCAGCCGTCCGTTCCAGGCTTCGTGAAGTGCTTGCGAATGTTGATCGTCGCTGGCGATGCACACGGTCATGGCGATGCACGAAGCACCACCAGAGGGTCGATCCGGGTAAATACTGGTAAACCGTACGATGCCTTGACTGTCGGTCGACTGGGTTCCACACAGCGTATCGGCACCAATGTGCTGTTCGATCCAGACCCGGGCGCCAACCACCGGCTCACCGGTCATGAGATCGACCAGGGTCAGACGCAAAACCAGTGGCAGGCCTTCGACACCGCTACTGATGTTGCGCTCCTTGCCTTCGGTTTTGCGCCAATCGAAGCTGCCAGGGATTTGAATGGTCCGTTGCCGCAGAGGTGGGTGTGGCAAGGCTACTGATTGATGGTCATCCATGAGGCGTTCTCTCTTCCGTAAGATGAACGCAGATTAGCGCCACGCAAACGCGGCTGTGCGGTAACTATGTATCGCGTCGTAACGGTGTCGATGTAGGAGCTGCCGAAGGCTGCGATCTTTTGATGTTGGCGCTCAAGAGCAAGGTCAAAAGATCGCAGCCTCGTTTCACTCGACAGCTCCTACATGACTTCTACACAGCAATTTTCAGGCAAAAAAAAACGGTGCACCGACCAAGCGCACCGTAAAGCCGTAGAACACACAACGAAGTGTAGGGTGAAGCGATCAGTCCAGCAGCGCCAGGGCCTCGGCGGTGCATTCCTGAATGCGGGCCCAGTCGCCGTTCTTGATCCACTCCGGATCAAGCATCCAGCTACCGCCCACGCACATGACGTTTTTCAGCGCCATGTAGCTCTTGATGTTGGCCGGGCCGACGCCGCCAGTCGGGCAGAATTTCACTTCGCCGAACGGACCGCCGAGGGCCTTGATTGCTGCTACACCACCGCTGACTTCAGCCGGGAACAGCTTGAAGCGGCGATAACCCAGACCGTAGCCTTCCATGATGCCGGAGGCGTTGCTGATGCCCGGCAACAGCGGAATCGGGCTGTCGACGCTGGCTTCCAGCAGGTCGCGGGTGATGCCTGGGGTGACAATGAACTGCGAGCCAGCGGCTTCGGCAGCCGCGAGCATGTTGCGATCGAGCACGGTGCCAGCACCGGTCATCAATTCCGGACGCTGGTCGCGCAGGATCTGGATGGCCTTGAGGCCAAACTGCGAGCGCAGGGTCACTTCCAGCGCGGTGAGGCCACCGGCAGCCAGAGCGTCAGCCAGTGGCAGCACGTCCTGTTCGCGAGCGATGGTGATCACCGGCAGGATCCGCGCCTTGGCGCAGAGGCTGTCGATCAGGGCAACTTTGTCCGCCATGGAAACGGTCGGGGATGGGGTTGTCATAGCGGCTGTTCCTTGGCTCATGGGCACCAGTAAATCTCTAACGTAGGTTGCAGAAACGCGCGCACCGGCATGGCGGCGACGTCGGATGCCAGTGCGGCATTCAGGGTGGTCAGTTTCGACTGACCGGAAATCGACAGAATCTTGTGTTTGGCCGAGGCCAGCAGCGCACGACTCATGGTCAGGCGTTGACGCGGCACGCTTGGCGCCAGCATCGGCCAGCAACGGCGCGTGCCATCAGCCTGCAGCGCTTCGGCGAGGTTCGGGCTGTCGGGGAACAGCGACGCGGTGTGACCGTCATCGCCCATGCCCAATACCAGCACGTCAATCGGCGGCAATTCGGCAAGCAAGCGATCAGCCTGTTCAGCAGCCTGCTCGACGTTGGCCGCCGCGCTATACAGGCTGAGGAACTGCGCCTTGGCTGCCGGGCCTTTGAGCAGGTATTGCTTGAGCAAACCGGCATTACTGTCGGCATGTTCAACCGGTACCCAGCGCTCGTCGGCGAGGGTCACGACGACCTTCGACCAGTCCAGTTCCTGCTTGGCCAGGTGCTGGAAAAACGCCACCGGGCTACGACCGCCGGACACCACCAGCACCGCGTTGCCGCGTGCAGCAATGGCGTCGCTCAATTGCTTGGCGACGTTCAGCGCCAGACCTTCGGCCAACAACACCGGGCTCTTGAATTCGTGAGCGTTCACGCCCGCAGGCAGTTGCACATCAGATATCGCCATACCACGACCTCCCGTCCCGCGTGATCAATGCAATGGAGCTCATCGGCCCCCACGACCCGGCCGCATACGGCTTGGGCGCGTCACCGGATTTTTTCCACCCGGCAATCAGCTGGTCACACCATTTCCACGCGGCTTCGATTTCATCTTTACGGACAAACAGGTTCTGATTGCCGTTCATCACTTCCAGCAACAACCGCTCGTAGGCATCGGGGATCCGCGCGCTACGCCAGGTGTCGGAAAAATTCAGTTGCAGCGGGCCGCTGCGCAGTTGCATGCCTTTGTCCAGGCCCTGCTCTTTGGTCATCACGCGCAAGGAAATGCCTTCGTCCGGTTGCAGGCGGATGATCAGTTTGTTGCTGATCTGCAGGCGTTGTTCCGGCGCAAAAATGTAGTGCGACGGTTCCTTGAAGTGGATGACGATCTGCGACAGTTTTTGCGGCATGCGCTTGCCGGTCCGCAGGTAGAACGGCACGCCGGCCCAGCGCCAGTTGCGGATATCGGCACGCAAAGCGACGAAGGTTTCGGTGTCGCTCTGGGTGTTGGAATTCGGTTCTTCGAGGTAACCCGGTACGGATTTGCCTTCGCTGTGGCCAGCGATGTACTGGCCGCGCACCACCTGTGTGGTGAGGCCTTCCGGACTGATCGGCGCGAGCGCCTTGAGCACTTTTACCTTTTCGTCGCGGATGCTGTCGGCGGACAGGTCGGCCGGCGGGTCCATGGCAATCAGGCAAAGCAGCTGTAACAGGTGATTCTGGATCATGTCGCGCAGTTGGCCGGCCTTGTCGAAGTAGCCCCAACGGCCTTCGATACCAACCTTCTCGGCCACGGTGATTTCCACGTGGGAGATGTAATTCTGGTTCCACTGGGTTTCGAACAGGCTGTTGGCGAAACGCAGGGCGATCAGGTTCTGAACGGTTTCTTTGCCCAGGTAGTGGTCGATGCGGTAGGTACGGTTCTCCGGGAAGAACTGCGCCACGGCGTCGTTAACCTTGCGCGAGGATTCGAGGTCGGAGCCGATCGGCTTTTCCAGTACCACGCGGGTATTTTCTGCCAGACCGACTTTCGCCAGGTTTTCGCAGATCGCGCCGTACACCGCCGCAGGGGTGGCGAAGTAGGCAATCATGCGTTGCGTGCTGCCAGCCAGTTCGGCCAGCGCCACGTAATCTTCGGATTTGAGGAAGTCGACGTGCAGGTAGGTCAGGCGTGCGAGAAAACGCTCGGCGATGGCCTCGTCCAGCTCTTTGCCCACATAACGACGCAGTTCGGCGGCGATGAACGCCATGTGCTGTTGCTCGGAACCTTCTTCACGGGCCAACGCGATGATGCGCGTGTCCTCGTGCAGCAGGTCGGCGCCATCGAGATGATAAAGGGCAGGAAACAGCTTGCGCAGGGCCAGATCGCCAAGCGCGCCGAACAAGGCAAAGGTGCACGGTTCAACCGTAATCGAAGGCATGATGTTTGTTCTTTTATCAAGTTAAGCTACAAATACCTTTTTTCAAGGCATCACTCAAGGGAAAATGTAGTAATAACCACAACATTTTCGCAAAATACAGATTCCGAGTGGTGGTCGGTCGGAGCCATCAGTAGGATAGGCCACCGTTACGGGCCATATCAAAGGCCCAATTTGCATAGCCCGGCGCACCTTTGCGCAGGTGAATTAGGAATTCCATATGGACCGCGTGCGAAATTTACTGGAACAGATCCAGAGTCGCCTTGAAGACCTGAACAAGGCCGAACGCAAAGTCGCCGAGGTGATCCTGCTCAACCCGCAGCAGGCCACCCGCTTCAGCATCGCCGCCCTCGCCCAGGCAGCCTCGGTGAGCGAACCGACGGTCAACCGTTTCTGCCGTTCGTTCGGTGTCAGCGGCTATCCCGAACTCAAGCTGCAACTGGCGCAGAGTCTGGCCAGCGGCGCGGCGTATGTCAGCCGCGCGGTCGAGGCCGACGACAATCCCGAGGCCTACACGCAGAAGATTTTCGGCAGCGCCATCGCGTCCCTGGACAGTGCCTGTCAGGCGCTGGACCCGAACCTGATCAGCCGCGCTGTCGACCTGTTGATTCAGGCGCGACAGATCCACTTCTTCGGCCTCGGCGCTTCGGCACCGGTGGCACTGGATGCGCAGCACAAGTTCTTCCGCTTCAACCTGGCGGTGACCGCGCATGCTGATGTGTTGATGCAGCGGATGATTGCGTCGGTGGCGCACACCGGTGAGTTGTTCGTGATTATTTCCTACACCGGCCGCACCCGCGAGTTGGTCGAGGTGGCACGTATTGCTCGCGAGAACGGGGCTTCGGTGTTGGGTTTGACGGCGGAGAATTCGCCGCTGGCCAAGGCCAGTACCTTGAGCCTGAATATTCCGTTGCCGGAAGACACCGACATTTATATGCCAATGACTTCGCGGATCATTCAGTTGACGGTGCTGGATGTGTTGGCGACCGGGATGACGTTGCGTCGCGGGGTGGATTTCCAGCCGCATTTGCGCAAGATCAAAGAGAGTTTGAATGCCAGCCGGTATCCGGTGGGTGACGAGTTTAATTAGGACGCTTCGCGTAAAAGATCGCAGCCTTCGGCAGCTCCTACAGGGGTTGATCGTTCCCACGCTCTGCGTGGGAACGATCATCAAGCCGCCGCCCACGCCTGCAAACTCAAATGCGCCTTCTCCCCCGGCGCCAGGTGCAAGCTGTCCGTCCCACCCGCCGCCGCTTCCACACAGACAAACTCCGAAATCTCATCCCAGCTCACGCCCAACAACGGCCGCGCGCCCGGATGCCAGACCACCGTGTCGGCACTGTCACCGGTATCAATGCACAACTCGCGCTGCCAGGCGTGATCTTTCAGCTGCAATTCGCCGTCATGCTGGAACACCCGCTGACAGCCGCCATCCACACGCAACTCGCCTTCCTGCTGGCAAACCTGGCGATTCAACTGGTCATAGCCCTGCGCACCTTCAAGCCCAGACAGCGCTATCTCGCCGACATCGCCAATACGCCAGTAAGCGTGCAAAGCCTGGCTCAACTGGCACGGCATATCGTCCTGATGCTCGGTGCTCAGGCGCAGTTCCATGCGTTCGCCCAGATGTGCATGCAGGTCAACCTGCCAGTCGCACAGCTGCAATTGCCAGTGCAGGCGCACGCCATCTTCGGCGCTGCTGCTGTCGAGCAACTTCCAGTCGAGCAGTCGCGCCCAACCATGCGATGGCCAGGCGTTTTCGCTCGGATGACGGCCATACCACGGCCAGCACACCGGCACACCACCGCGAATAGCGCCGACATGCGGCCACTTCGCCGCACACCACAACCACGGCTTTTGCCCGCGCGGCTGAAAGTGCAGCAACTGCGCGCCCTGACGACTGAACACCGCCTGACACAGCGGGTGATCGATCACCAACACGTCGCGCATCTGATAGCGCTCCCAGGCGAACACCGGTTGTTCACGCAGGGATTTGAAGAAGCGTTGTAGCGGATGCTCATGCATTTGCCACGATCCTGAACTCGTCTTTCACAGGGGTGCGCCGCCCCCAAAAAAAAGCGGACAGCCTTGGCTGTCCGCAAATATGCGCACATAGAGAGGAGCTTATCGCAGACGCGTTAGAACGTAGACTGAATTTTCAGGCCAGCGACCAATGCGTTGTCCACTTCATCCACACCACCCGGGTGAGTGATGTACTGCAGGTTAGGACGTACGGTCAGCCAGTTGGTGACGTGGAAGCCGTAGTTGATCTCGTAGTTGTATTCGGTTTCACGAATTGGCGAGAACACCGGATTGTCGTAGTCCGACACACCGTTGGAAGCGTTCAGCAGTTCGGCGTTTTTCTTCACGTCATCGTTGACGTGGATACGCGCCGCGCCGATACCGACGTCATCCTTCGGACGCGCGTCGAACGGGCCTTTGTAGACAAACATCACCGACTGATAGTTGTCGATGAAGTTGGTGTCCTTGTCGTGGAACGTGGCGTTGGCAGCAATGTTCAGACCGCGAGAAGCATCACCGTTATGGCTGGTGAGTTGCTGTTGCGCCACGAACCAGTAGCCGCTTTTGCTGCTGTGGGTTTTGTAAGCGTCGCGCGTGGTTGCCGCGTCGAAACCGTTGACGTCTTCACGAACGTCGTCGGCATCGGCCGTGCTCTTGTAGTAACCCACACGGTATTCGCCTGGCAGGCTGTTGACCTTCGGCGACCAGACCAACTCGACCGGAAGAACGGTACCTTTGGTGCCGCTGCCACTGAGCTTGAAGCCGTTGCCGTGTTCCAACTGCGACGGGTTCTGGTTGTACGCACCGATCTGCGCGTAGAGCTCGTCGTTGATGTTGTACTTCACACGGATCGCGGCCTGGCTGACCGGCCAGTTGTACCAGATGTTGGTCGCCCAGTTACCCACTTGCGAGCCGCAGAACGCCAGGTTCTGGAAGTCGCACGGGAAGGTGTTGAAGTCTTCGCCTTCACCGAAGTAACCGGCCTTGACGTCGAGTTTGTTGTCGAAGAACTGGTGCTGAATCCACAACTGGGTCAGACGCACCATGTGGCCACGGCCGTAAACTTCTTGCGACGAACTCAAGGTGCCGGCACGCGGATCGCCAACGCGGTCGTTGGAGATGTTGTAACCGTTACGGTTGGTCAGCTGGATCTTCGCCTGAGTGTTATCCCAGCCCCACAGCTTTTGCAGATCGAGTGCCACGCCCAGACCGAACTGATCAGCGTAACGCGCAGTCTTGTCGTCGTTGTAGCCACCGTTCAGGTTGCCACCGACTTCCCCAACGTAGTCAGCCTTGATATCGATACCCTGCTCGATCAGCTTGGTACGCTCGCCACCCCAGTCGCCGGTCATCCATTTCGAATCGGAACTGAAGGCATCCGCCGCCATGGCGTTACCGGCCAGCACCAAGGCCGCCGCAGCCGACACTTGGCAGATCAACCGGGCATTGACGTGTTTCTTTTTCATCCCTACATCCTCGTCTTTATTGTTATTAACTGTTTTTATCTAACGCGGTTTACATAAAGTGCGATGGATTACAGGCAATCCACCGCGTGCTCCTTTTGGAATCCAATCCCTGTGGGAGCTGGCTTGCCAGCGATGGCGGTGCTTCAGGCGACATCCATGTTGGATGTGCCGGCCTCATCGCTGGCAAGCCAGCTCCCACATGACCGCATTCCAGCATCGATCTTCAGCGGCCTTTGAATTGCGCCACGTTCGCAGACCGCGCATCGGTCTGTGGTTGCCCGGCAGTGCCGAGGCGCTCACCGGTGTTGGCATCAAACAACAGCACTTTCGACGGATCGAATTGCAGCGTCAGGTTCTCGCCCACCTGCGGTGCCACATCCGGCGCCAAGCGACAGCAGACTTTGGTTTCATTGAGGTTGACGAATACCAGGGTGTCCGGACCGGTCGGCTCGGTCACCTGCACTTCGGCACGAATGCTCGGCAGGCCATTGCCCTCGCCGTTCGCCAGTACGATTTGCTCCGGGCGCAGGCCGAGGATCACTTCGCGATCTTCGAGCCCGGCGTCCTGCATGCTCATCGGCAACTCGCAACGCGCCTGGCCACTGTCGAGCAGCGCCAGCAGACGGCCGTCCTTGCGCTGCAGGCGCAGCGGAATGAAGTTCATCGGCGGCGAACCGATGAAGCTCGCCACAAAGAGGTTGGCCGGGTTGTTGTAGATGTCCTTCGGCGTACCGAACTGCTGGATGATCCCGTCCTTCATCACCGCCACCTTATCGCCCAGGGTCATGGCTTCGATCTGGTCGTGGGTCACGTAGACCGTGGTGGTTTTCAGGCGCTGGTGCATCAGTTTCATTTCGGTGCGCATCTCGACCCGCAGCTTGGCGTCGAGGTTGGACAACGGTTCGTCGAACAGATAAATCTTCGGTCGCCGCGCCAGAGCACGGCCCATCGCCACACGCTGTTGCTGACCACCGGAGAGTTGACCCGGCTTACGGTTCAGCAGGTGTTCGATCTGCAACAGCTTGGCGACGCGCGCGACTTCTTCGTCGATCGCCGACTGCGGCATCTTGCGGATCTTCAGACCGAATTCGATGTTCTCGCGCACGCTCATGGTCGGGTACAGCGCGTAGGACTGGAACACCATGGCGATGTCGCGATCCTTCGGGCTCATGCCGCTGACGTCCTGGTCGCCGATCATGATCGCGCCGCCGGTGATGGTTTCCAGGCCGGCGATGCAGTTCATCAGGGTCGACTTGCCGCAGCCCGACGGGCCGACGAGGATCAGGAACTCACCGTCCTTGATCGACAGTTCGATGTTCTTCAGGGTGTCCGGCAGGCCGGCACCGTAGGTCTTGTTGACGTTGCGAAGTTCGAGCGTTGCCATGATTACCCCTTGACTGCGCCGGCTGTCAGCCCGCGCACGAAATACTTGCCTGCGACCACATAGACCAGCAGGGTCGGCAGGCCGGCGATCATCGCCGCTGCCATATCAACGTTGTATTCCTTGGCGCCGGTGCTGGTGTTGACCAGGTTGTTCAACGCCACCGTGATCGGTTGCGAATCACCGCTGGAGAACACCACACCGAACAGGAAGTCGTTCCAGATCTGGGTGAACTGCCAGATCAGGCAAACCATGATGATCGGCGTCGACATCGGCAGAATGATGCGGCGGAAAATCGTGAAGAACCCCGCGCCATCCAGGCGTGCAGCTTTCACCAGTGCATCCGGAATGCTCACGTAGTAGTTACGGAAGAACAGCGTGGTGAACGCCAGACCGTAAACCACGTGAATAAACACCAGACCGGTGGTGGTGCTCGCCAGGCCCATCTTGCCGAGGGTGAACGAGGCCGGCAGCAGCACGGTCTGGAACGGCAGGAAGCAGCCGAACAACAACAGACCGAAGAACAACTGCGAACCGCGGAAGCGCCAGAACGACAGCACATAACCGTTCAACGCACCGATGGCGGTGGAGATGATTACCGCCGGAACGGTGATCTTGATTGAGTTCCAGAAGTAACCGTCAACCGTGGCCCAGGCCTTGACCCAGCCGATGCCGCTGACCACGGTCGGCCAGCTCAGCAGGTTGCCGGTGCTGATGTCTTCCGGGGTCTTGAAGCTGGTCAGCAACATAACCACCAGCGGCACCAGATAAAGCAGTACGGCGATGATCAGCACCGCGTAGATCGCGATGCGACTCAGGCTGATAGCAGGTTTGGCAGCGAGACTAGTCATTGCGCTTGGTCCTCAGCTCGGAATACAGGTAAGGCACGATGATCGCGAGGATCGCACCGAGCATCAGAATCGCACTGGCCGAGCCCATGCCCATCTGGCCGCGACTGAAGGTGAAGGAATACATGAACATCGCCGGCAGGTCGGAGGAATAACCCGGGCCACCAGCGGTCATCGCCGCGACGAGGTCGAAGCTCTTGATCGCGATGTGCGCCAGAATCATCACCGCACTGAAGAACACCGGACGCAGGCTTGGCAGCACCACTTTCCAGTAGATCGTCGGCATGCTCGCGCCATCGATCTGTGCAGCGCGGATAATCGATTGATCAACGCCACGCAGGCCGGCGAGGAACATCGCCATGATGAAGCCCGAGGCTTGCCAGACAGCGGCGATCACCAGGCAGTAAACCACGCGATCAGGGTCGATCAGCCAGTCGAGACGGAAGCCTTCCCAGCCCCAGTCACGCAACAATTTGTCCAGGCCCATGCCCGGGTTGAGCAGCCATTTCCACGCGGTACCGGTAACGATCATCGAGAGCGCCATCGGGTACAGGTAAATGGTGCGGATAAAGCCTTCGCGACGGATGCGCTGGTCGAGGAACACCGCCAGCAACACGCCGATCACCAGAGTGATACCGATGAACATGCCGCCGAACACCGCGAGGTTTTTGCTCGCGACCCACCAGCGGTCGTTGTCGAACAACCGCGCGTATTGCGCCAGACCGGCCCACTTGTAGTTGGGCAGGAAGGTCGAGGTGGTGAACGACAGAATGAACGTCCACAGGATGTAGCCATAGAAGCCCACCAGCACGATGAACATGCTCGGCGCCAGCACCAGTTTGGGTAGCCAGCGTTGCAATGCATCGAACGGCGAGGCCTTGCTGAACACAGCAACAGAACTCATGGGGAAATCCAGTACAGGGAATAAAAACTACAGTGAGATCCCTTGTGGGAGCGAGCCTGCTCGCGAATGCGGTGTCAGTCGACGGATGGAGCAACTGACACAACGCCTTCGCGAGCAGGCTCGCTCCCACAGGAGAAGCCTGTGCTACCGACGCTTATTTGGACGACTTGATCGCTGCGCCCAGTTTCTTGGCGGTGTCGGCCGGGTCCGCTTTCGGATCGTTGATGTAGTTGGTCACGACATCAAAGAACGCGCCTTGCACCGCCAGCGTGGTCGCCATGTTGTGCGCCATGCTTGGTTGCAGGCCGCCGGACTTGGCGTCCGCCAGGAAGTCTTTGGCTGCAGTCTGTGCGCAGGAGTCGAAACCGAGCTTGTCCATGTTGTTCAACATGTCATTGCGAACCGGGATCGAGCCTTTGTTGATGCTGAAGACTTTCTGGAAGTTCTCACCCAGCACGACTTTGGCGATGTCCTGCTGACCGGCCGCAGTGCCTGCGTCCTTCTGCTTGAACACGGCCAGCGAGTCAATGTTGTAGGTGAACGCCTTGTCGGTGCCCGGGAAGGCTACGCACTCGTAATCCTTGCCGGCGACTTTCTTGGCAGCGGTCCATTCGGACTTGGCCCAGTCACCCATGATCTGCATGCCGGCCTTGCCGTTGATGACCTTGGCCGCTTCCAGGTTCCAGTCCTGACCTTTGCCATCGGCGTCCATGTAGGTCGCGACTTTCTTCAGCTCGGTCAGCGCCTTGACCATTTCCGGGCCGGTCAGCGCGGCATTGTCCAGGTCAACCAGGGCTTTCTTGTAGCCATCGACACCCATGACCGAGAGCACCACGGCTTCGAACACGGTGCTGTCCTGCCAAGGCTGACCGCCGTGGGCCAGCGGAATGAAGCCCGCAGCCTTCAGCTTGTCGCCAGCGGCATAGAATTCTTCGAGGGTGGTCGGGTTCTTGGTGATACCGGCTTTCTTGAATACTTCCGGATTGATCCACAGCCAGTTCACGCGGTGAATATTCACCGGCACGGCCACGTAATCACCGTCGTACTTCACGGTATCGGAGACTTTCTTGTCGAGCAGGCTGTCCCACTTTTCCGACTTGGCGACGTCTTTCAACACGTCAGTGTCGAGCAGGCCGGTCGACGCCCATTCCTGGATGTCCGGGCCTTTGATCTGGGCAACGCCTGGCGGGTTGCCGGCAACGGCACGGCTTTTCAGCACGGTCATGGCAGTCGCACCGCCACCACCGGCGACAGCGCCGTCTTTCCAGGTGAAACCGTCTTTTTCGACTTGCGCCTTGAGCACATCAACGGCAGCTTTTTCGCCACCGGACGTCCACCAGTGCACGACTTCGACCGAACCTTTGGATTCGGCAGCGGAAACACTGAGAGGCAGAATTGCGAGCGGGAACAGGGAGGCGACAGAAATGACAGTAGCGAGGCGAGAAATCGCATTCATCTGAGATGTACCTTTCTTGTTGTTATGCATGCAAGTCTGGTGCTTGCGCTGCACAGGAGTTTAAACAGGACGTTTCCCTTCGCAGGTAACGAAGGGACGCGCAAATGTCACTACATGGTTACATGATTGGTCACATGGCAACGCTCTGGGACAACTGCGCCAGAGCCGTTGCCATACTCGGTGACAAGGGTAGACGAGGGATCAGCACGGCTTGCCAGGCGTGATACAGATCGGGTTTGCCCGGCCAGATATCGGCACTTGGCAGGTTTTGCGGATTGAGCTCGTGGCGCCAACTGCCGTCGCAACGGTCGATGAAATACGTTTCGCAGAATTCCCAGATCAGCCGGTACCAGGTTTCGTATTGCGCATCGCCGGTGCGTTTGAGCAAGGCGCTGGCAGCGGCACTGGCCTCGGCGTGCGTCCAATGCAGGCGATGGCGAACGACGGCTTTGTTGTCCCAGTCGAGGGTGTAGACGATGCCCGGCAGACCATCGACGTCCCAACCGTTGCGGCAATTGTTCTCGAACAGTTTTTGCGCATCGGTGGCGAGCCAACCGGGCGTGAGCATGCCGGCCTGCACCCGCGCCGCTTCGAGGTGCAGCAGCAGCCGCGCCCATTCGAAACCGTGGCCCGGCGTGGTGCCGTAAGGGCGGAAGCCGTCGGCGGGATTGTCGTGGTTGTATTCGCGTAGCGGCTGCCAGTCGCGGTCGAAGTGCTCGATGACCATGTAACCGTTGGCGGCGGCGTGCCCGTGAATGACGCGTTCGACGATGCGTTGCGCGCGAATCAACCAGCGCGGATCTTCTGTGACATCGGCCAGCGCAAGGAACGCTTCGGTCGCGTGCATGTTGCTGTTGGCGCCGCGATAGGCTTCTTCTTCGCTCCAGTCGCGATTGAAGAATTCGCGCATCGCGCCCTCTTCTTCGCTCCAGAAATACGTGTCGATGATGTCAATCGCATCATCCAGCAACGCCTGTGCGCCAGGGCGCTGTGCGACCACCGCAGAGCTGGCCGCAAGCGCAACGAAGGCATGCAGATAGGCGTTCTTGCCGGTGTTGTCATCGCGGTGTTCGGCGACCGCAAACCAGCCACCGTGCAGGGCATCACGCAACGGCCCGCGCAGGGCGGCGATGCCATGATCGACCAATTCGGCAAAACCCGGCAAACCCTGAATGTGGGCCATGGCGAAGCTGTGGGTCATGCGCGCGGTGTTCATGGTTTCGGCTTGTGCGTTCGCTGGCAGACGGCCGCGCTCGTCGAGGTTGCCAAAGCCTTCGGGCAGTTTCGATGCCTTGGCAAAATCCAGCAGACGCAGGCCTTCGGCGGCAAGCCATTGCTGGTGAGCAGGGGCGTTCAGCCAACTGCTGAAGCCTGGGTGGAAGAGATCCATGGGTGGCCTTTTTTGTTGTTATGACTGCGGGGAGTCTAAACAACGGGTCGGGGTGGGCTTGTAACGAAGGGGGCGGGGTTTGTCACTGAGCGGTGACAAAGAGCTACCCCTCACCCCAGCCCTCCCGAAACGTCGGACCGCCCGTAGGGAGAGGGGGCCGATCGCAGAATGCTGAAGAGTTGCGCCGACCTGAAAGAGCTGTACCGAATCCATAATCGACTCAATGCATCAGGTCGGCGCAATTCGAATGAACAACGCGATCAGTCCCCTCTCCCTCTGGGCGGTCCGACGTTTCGGGAGGGCTAGGGTGAGGGAAAGCTTTTGACTCAATCCGCCGAACGCGGCAGCTGCAAGGTCACCCGCAACCCACCCTCACGCAGATTCTGCAGCGTCACTTCCCCACCATGGCTGTGGGCAATATTGCGCGCGATGCCCAACCCCAAGCCATAACCCTGCTGCTGCCCCGCCAGACGGAAGTGCGGTTCGAACACTTGCTCCAGCCGCTGCTCTGGAACACCCGGCCCTTCATCGTCGACGTGCAGAACAAACGCGCGCTCATCGTCGTCGATGTGCAAATGCGCGTTTTGCCCGTACTTCAACGCATTGTCGATCAGGTTACCGATGCAGCGTTTCAACGCCAGCGGCTTGCCCGGATAAGCCGCCAGCGCCTTGCCCTGCTGCGTCACTCGGCCATTGCCGTTCGGCGCCAGATACGGTTCCACCAGACAGTCGAGTACATGGTTCAAGTCCACCGGTTCGATGTTCTCGTGGATGTCGGTGTCCTTCACACATTGCAGCGCGCCTTTGACCAGCAGTTCCAACTCATCCAGATCACGGCCGAACTTGGCCTGCAGCTTTTCGTCTTCAAGCAATTCGACGCGCAAGCGCAAACGGGTGATTGGTGTGCGCAGGTCATGGGAGATCGCGCTGAACAACTGACTGCGCTCGGTGAGGTAGCGGCTGATGCGCTCGCGCATGGTGTTGAAGGCGCGGCCTACTTCGACCACTTCACTGCCGCCGCCCTCAGCCACTGGCTCGACGTCGGCACCTAGCGACAAATCCCGCGCCGCCCGCGCCAGACGCTTGAGCGGCCGGCTCTGCCAATGCACCAGCAGGCCGATAAACAGCAATAGGAATCCACTGGTGAGGACGATGAACCACACCTGTTGCGAGGGCAGGCCTTGCTCTTCAAGACTGGTGTACGGCTCCGGCAACAGCGAGGCGATGTACAGCCATTCGCCCGGGGCCATTTGAATCTGCGTGACCAACACGGGCGGATTCACCGGCTCCAGGGTCAACGCGTAATGCGCCCAGGAGCGTGGCAGCTCATCGAGTTTCAGCCCAGCATTGAAGATGCGCAGATCCTCAGGACTGACGAAGGTCACCGAAATATCGGTGTCATGGCCCAACGTCTGCCGCAGCACCTCGTCGACGGCTTTCATCACCGCCGCTTTGCGCGGCGTCACCGGCAGCACGTCCATGCCCAACGGCTTGTCGTTGAGCGTCACCACGAATCGCGTGCCGCCCATGCTGCGCAATTGATCGAGCACCAACGGCCGATAAGCCACCGGCAACGAGCGGAAGTAACTGACGCTGGCGGTCATCGAATGGGCGAGGCTGCGGGCGCTGGTGACCAGGCCTTCGAGCTGGGTGGCGCGCAGTTGCGAGACCCAGATCACGCTCGACAATGTTTGCGCGAACAGCACCGCGAGCAACGTCAGCAGCAACATCCGCCCGAGCAGCGAACGCGGCATCGGCACTTTGGCGGCGAATTTGCGCAGCGACTCAGTGACCATTGCCGGCAACCACGTTGGCTGCCAGTTGGTAGCCGCTGCCGCGCACCGTGCGAATCAGTCGTGGCGGTTTCTCGGTGTCGCGCAGACGCTGGCGCAAACGGCTGACGGCCATGTCGACGATGCGATCGAGCGGCATCAGGTCGCGGCCACGGGTGGCGTTGCCGATGGTGTCGCGGTCGAGAATTTCCTGCGGGTGATCGAGAAACAGTTTCAGCAGGGCGAAGTCGGCACCGGAGAGAATCACTTCCTCGCCGTCGGTGTGAAACAGCCGGTGACTGACCATGTCCAGCCGCCACTCGTCGAAGGCCAGCACGTCACTGCCGCTGCGCTCCTGACCGAATTGCGCACGACGCAGCAATGCCTTGATGCGCGCTTGCAGTTCGCGGGGGCTGAAGGGTTTGCCGAGGTAGTCGTCGGCGCCGAGTTCCAGACCGATCACGCGGTCGGCTTCGTCGGAACTGGCGGTGAGCATGATGATCGGCACCTGCGCCTGACGCGGATGCTGACGCACCCAACGGCACAGGCTGAAGCCGTCTTCGTCGGGCAGCATGACATCGAGGATCACCAGATCGCTCGGCGCCTCGTTGAGGGCCTGACGGAAACTGGCACCGTCGGCGGTGGCCCGTACCTGAAACCCGGCGCGGGTCAGGTAGGTTTCCAGCAACTCGCGTATTTCCTGGTCGTCATCGACCAACAATATCGACTTGTTGACTGAGCTCACTTCGAAGGCATCCTTGTTGTTGGAATTGGGGCGGATTATGCCTTAAGCACTGATTTTACAAACACCACAAAACAACTGTAGGAGTGAGCCTGCTCGCGATAACGGTTTGTCAGTCAACGAATGTGTTGAATCCAAGACAGCTATCGCGAGCAGGCTCACTCCTACAGTTTGATTGCATTTCAGGTTGGGGTTGATTGATCCAGGGCCACGCCAGCGCCAACCAGTCCGGAATACGGCGCTGTCACCAGCCACACCGGGATGCCTTTGAAGTAATCGCTCATGCAGCCTTTGTCAGCGAAGCTGCGGGCAAAACCGCTTTCGAGGAAGAAATCGGCGAAGCGTGGAATCACACCACCGACGATATACACCCCGCCACGTGCGCCCGTGGTCAGCACGTTGTTGCCGGCCACACGGCCGAGCCAGCAGCAGAACTGCTCCAGCACTTCCAGGGCAATCGGATCACCCGCAAGACCTGCCGCCGTGATCGCTTCCGGCGTATCAAGCGTTGGCTCATGCCCATCCACCGCACAGATCGCCCGGTAAACCCGTGGCAATCCACCGCCGCTCAACGCAGTTTCGGCGCTGACATGGCCGATTTCGTTGTGGATGTGCTGCCACAGCTGCGTTTCACGCGGACTGCTCAACGGCAAATCAACATGCCCGCCCTCACCCGGCAACGCCGCGAAACGGCCCTCGCCAAGATCGAGCAAGGTGCCGACGCCAAGGCCAGTGCCCGGGCCGATCACCACCGCCGGACGCAACGGCTCTGGCGTGCCCTCGCAGACCACGCGGAATTCGCCGGGCTGCAAACGGGTCATGCCCAGCGCCATCGCCGAGAAGTCGTTGACCAGCAACAACTGCTCGACCTGCAAGGTTTTGCAGAACGCTGTGCGACTCAAGCGCCAGTGATTGTTGGTGAATTTGAATTCATCACCACTGACCGGACCTGCCACGGACAAGCACACCGAACCGATCGAACCCGGCACCAGACCGAGCCCGCTCAGATAGAGGCTGATCGCCTCTTCCGGGCTGGCGTGGTCGGCCGTGGCCAGCACCTGAACCGATTCCAGTTGCTGGTTTTTCCACAACGCAAACCGCGCGTTGGTGCCTCCGATATCACCGACCAAAGCCAGTTTCAATTAAGCGTCTCCAGGGCAGAAGTGAAGGCGCTGGCGCCCTGCTCCGCCGAGCTGAAGGCCATGCGCATGAAGCCAAACAGTTCGCGCCCGCTGCCGATGTTGTTGCCCAACAGGCCTTTGGCGGGTTCGCGCGCTGCAAATTCTGCGGCATCGACCTTGAGTTCCAAGGTGCCTTTGACGCCATCGACGCGGATGATATCGCCCTCTTGCACGCGCGCCAAAGCGCCACCGACATAAGCTTCGGGGCTGACGTGAATCGCTGCGGGGATTTTCCCCGAGGCGCCGGACATCCGCCCGTCGGTCACCAGCGCGACTTTGAAGCCGCGATCCTGCAGCACGCCGAGGAACGGCGTCATCTTGTGCAGTTCCGGCATGCCATTGGAACGCGGGCCCTGGAAGCGCATCACGGCGACAAAATCCTTCTCCAGCAAACCGGCCTTGAATGCATCGGCCAAGTCCTGCTGATCCTGGAACACCATGGCTGGCGCTTCGACGATCTGGTTTTCCAACGCGACCGCAGAAACCTTCATCACACCGCGACCGAGGTTGCCCTCCATTACGCGCAGACCACCCTCCGCCGAGAACGCACGCGCCACTGGACGCAGGATGTTTTCGTCGAGGCTGTCCGTCGGGCCTTCGCGCCATACTAACTGGCCGTTATCGAGGAACGGCTCTTTGGTGTACTGGCTCAAGCCGTGGCCGAGCACGGTATTGACGTCTTCGTGCAGCAGGCCGGCGCCGAGCAGTTCGCGGATCAGGAACGACATGCCGCCCGCTGCCTGGAAGTGGTTGATGTCGGCTTTGCCGTTCGGGTAAACGTGACTCAGGGTCGGCACGACTTCGGAGAGGTCGGCCATGTCCTGCCAGGTCAGTTGAATGCCCGCCGCCATGGCGATGGCCGGCATGTGCAGGGTGTGGTTGGTCGAGCCGCCGGTGGCATGCAGCGCAACGATCGAGTTGACCAGCGACTTCTCGTCGACGATTTCACCGATCGGCATGAAGTTGCCATTTTGTTTGGTCAGACGCGTGACTTGATGCGCGGCTTCACGGGTCAGCGCATCACGCAGTGGCGTGTTCGGGTTGACGAACGAGGCCCCCGGCAAGTGCAGGCCCATGACTTCCATCAGCAACTGGTTGGTGTTGGCAGTGCCGTAGAAGGTGCAGGTACCCGGGCTGTGGTAGGACTTCATCTCCGATTCCAGCAGCTCTTCGCGGGTGGCTTTGCCTTCGGCGTACTTCTGGCGTACGTCGGCTTTTTCCTTGTTGGAAATCCCCGAGACCATCGGCCCGCCCGGGACGAAAATCGTCGGCAGGTGACCGAAGCGCAGCGAGCCCATCATCAGGCCCGGCACGATCTTGTCGCAGATGCCGAGCATCAGCGCACCATCGAACATGTTGTGCGAGAGCGCCACGGCAGTCGACATGGCAATGACTTCGCGGCTCGGCAGGCTCAGTTCCATGCCCGGCTCGCCTTGGGTCACACCGTCGCACATCGCCGGCGTGCCGCCAGCAAACTGGCCGACCGAGCCGATTTCGCGCAGGGCGTTCTTGATCTGTTCCGGGAAGACTTCATACGGCTGGTGCGCCGAGAGCATGTCGTTATACGAAGAAACAATGGCGATGTTCGCCGAGTTCATCATCCGCAGGCTGTGCTTGTCTTCGCTGCCGCAACCGGCCACGCCGTGGGCGAAGTTGGCGCATTGCAGCTTGCCGCGCATCGGCCCGTCAGTGGCGGCGCCGCGAATCAGTGCAAGGTAAGCCTGACGCGTGGCGCGGCTGCGGGCGATAAGCCGTTCGGTGACCTCAAGGACGCGGGGATGCATGTGTAGAACTCCAGGCTAACGGATGTGGCGACCTGATTGTCTATGCTGATCAAACGCCGTTGTTGTTGGAATGACAGACGGCTTTTTTGACCATTCGGACCAGTTGATTCAGGTCACTCGTTGTAGATAAAACAAAATATTGCCACTAAAAAGGCTTGTTTTCTATTTTTATGCGAATAATCTTGTAATTCCAACAACAAAACGACGGCGGCGCTGTTCCATGACTCTTCGAATCGCAATCAATGGTTTTGGCCGCATCGGCCGTAATGTCCTGCGCGCACTGTATACCCAAGGCTATCGACAGGATCTGCAGATCGTCGCCATCAATGATCTGGGCGACAGCTCGATCAATGCTCATCTGCTCAAATATGACACCGTTCACGGCACGTTCGACGCTCAGGTCGAGCATGACAACGAAAGTCTGACCGTCAACGGCGACCGCATTGCGGTCAGCGCGATTCGCAACCCGGCCGAATTGCCATGGGCGGCGGAAAAGATTGATGTGGTGTTCGAATGCACCGGTCTCTTTACCGATCGCGCCAAAGCGGCCGCGCATATTACTGCCGGCGCGCGCAAAGTGATCATTTCGGCCCCGGCCAAAGGTGCCGACGCCACTGTGGTTTATGGTGTGAACCACGACATTCTGCGCCAGTCGCACCAGATCATCTCCAACGCTTCGTGCACCACCAACTGCCTGGCACCAGTGGCGCAAGTGCTGCACCGCGAGCTGGGCATTGAAAGCGGTCTGATGACCACCATTCACGCCTACACCAACGACCAGAACCTCACCGACGTCTATCACACCGACCCGTACCGCGCGCGTTCGGCCACGCAGAACATGATCCCGAGCAAGACCGGCGCTGCTGAAGCAGTGGGCCTGGTGCTGCCGGAACTGGCGGGCAAACTGACCGGCATGGCCGTGCGCGTGCCGGTGATCAATGTGTCGCTGGTGGACCTGACCGTGCAGCTGAAAAAAGAAGCCAGCGCCGAGGAAGTCAACGCGCTGATGAAGTCCGCGAGCCAGCACTCGAAGATTCTCGGTTTCAACACCTTGCCGCTGGTGTCCAGCGACTTCAACCACAACCCGCTGTCGTCGATCTTCGACGCCAACCACACCAAAGCCAGCGGCAAACTGCTGAAAGTGCTGGCCTGGTATGACAATGAGTGGGGTTTCTCCAACCGCATGCTGGATAACTGCCTGGCGCTGTGTAACGCGGAGTAAATCCCGTATCTCTTGTAGGAGTGAGCCTGCTCGCGATTGCTATCTGTCAGTCACAGATGTTGTAGCTGATCTACCGCTATCGCGAGCAGGCTCACTCCTACAGGGTTTTGTGCTGTATTTAAAATCAGGGCTTGACCATTCAACTAGATGATAAGCATTATCATTCGCTTGAAATCGATCAGGTCCTCCCGTGAGTCAATCGCGCTTCAACCACGTCTTCCTCACCCAGCGCACATCCTTGCTGCGAACGCTGGAACGGATGGTCAACAATCACAGCACCGCTGAAGACCTGTTGCAGGAGACCTACCTGCGTGTGACGCGGGCGTTGAGCGAGCGGGCCATTGATCACCTCGAACCTTTTGTCTTCCAGACCGCACGCAATCTTGCGCTGGATCATTTGCGTGCGCGCAAGATCCATTCGCGGACCATGGTCGATGACGTGCCGCAGGATGTCGTGCACAGCATTGCCGCCCCCGCCAGCAGCGCCGAAGATGCCGCCCACGCCGAACAGATGCTGGAGCGCCTGAACGTGAGCCTCAGTCAACTCAGCCCCCGCCAGCAGCAGATTTTCATCCTCAGCCGTTTGCACGGGAACAGTTATCAGGAAATCGCCGACGAGCTGAATGTTTCCCTCAGCACCGTGCAGAAAGAACTGAAGCTGATCATGAGCATTTGTATCGGCGTCGCCGAACGACACGACAACAGCGGCAAGCTGTAAGCTTCAAGCTCCAAGTAAAAACGAAAAGCAGTACACGCATCTGGCTTGCAGCTTGCAGCTTGACGCTAGAAACTGCTTCGCCAGAAGCCCGAGGAAACACCGTGACGGACACCCACCGCTCGCCTTCGCCGGATTCGGTGCAGGACGCTGCAAACGCAATGGACCAGGCTCTGGACTGGCTCATCGTGCTCGGCAGCCCGGACGAGGAGCAGACCCGGCAATTTCATGCCTGGCTGGCGGCCGATCCGTTGAATGCCGAAGCGTTCGCCAAGGCCCAGGCGATCTGGGATGGTCCGCAAGTCGCCCAATGCGCGCAAAGCCTGGCGGCCAAACCTGCGAAGGTCACTTTTCTCAAGCGTCTGCGTCCGCACTGGAAACCACTGGCCACTGCCGCCGTGCTGATCCTCGGTTTGTTCAGTTTCAGCAATTTGCCGATGCGCCTTCAGGCAGATCACCTCACGGTGGTTGGCGAGCGCCAGCGTCTGCAACTGGAGGACGGTTCGAAAGTCCTGCTCAATACCAACTCGGCATTCTCCAGCACCATCAACGATCAAAAACGTGTCGCGCGGCTATACCAGGGCGAAGCGTTTTTCGAGATTGCCAGTGGCCGCAGCCAACCCTTGGAAATCGACGCCGGTCCGGTTCGCGCCAGCGTGCGCGATACCGCATTTGCCGTGCGTTATCTCGATGGCGTGGCGCAGGTCAACGTGCAGCGCGGCGATGTCGATCTGCAGGCGACGCATAACGACGCTCGCGTACGTCTGACGGCGGGTGAGAGTATTCGTATCGGCCCCAACGGTTTCGACCGCCCGGCCAAACTCGATGCCAACACGGACCTGGCCTGGGTCCAGGGCCGACTGGTGTTCGAGAACTGCCCGCTGAATCAGGTGCTGGCCGAATTGCGCCGCTACTACCCGGGCTGGATCATCAACAACAACGAGCAGTTGGCCGACGTCGCCGTAACCGGCAATTACCGTCTCGACCAGCCGCTTGATGTGGTTCGATCCCTCGCTCAGATCACCTCGGCGCAACTGAAAGAATTCCCCGCCCTGGTCATCCTGAACTAAATGAGAATTATTTTTACTCGATAGCCAACGTTAGTACGTCTCGTTATAGCCAATGCAATTGATTCGCAACAAGCGAGTCAATCAGCACCTATAAAGATTCGTGCGACACGGAGCGCTATCGATGTCCTCACGCCTTACCCGCCAGACTTCTTCCCCTTCCCGCGTACTGTCGCTGCTGACAGCGGCCATCCTGATGGCGGGCACTGCGCCGCTGATGGCGGCCACCGAGCAACCGACGCGCAACATGGGCGATTACTCGTTCGCCATCGGCCAGCAGCCGCTGGTGTCGGCGCTCAATGCCTTCACCGCCGTGACCGGTTGGCAAGTCGGCTTGCCGGCAGAACTGGGTCAGGGCGTGTCGTCGCCGGGCGTGCGTGGCTCGCTGCCACCCGAAAAAGCCCTGGAGCGCCTGTTGGTGGGGACCAACCTGAGCTTCCGCAAAATCAGCAACAACAACGTCGTGCTGGAAAAGCGCAACGCCAGCGGCACGCTCAATCTGGATCAGGTGACCATCAGCGCCACCCGTCAGGAGCAGTCGGTCAACAGCGTGCCGGCCACCGTCACCGTGCAGACCCGTCAGGATCTGGACCGCAACAATGTCAACACCATCAAGGATCTGGTCCGCTACGAGCCGGGTGTGTCCGTCGGCGGCGCCGGTCAGCGTGGCGGCATCAGCGGCTATAACATTCGCGGCATCGACGGCGACCGCATCCTGACTCAGGTTGACGGCGTCGAAGTGCCGGACGGTTTCTTCAACGGCCCGTACGCCAAGACCCAGCGCAACTACGTCGATCCGGAAATCGTCAAACGCGTGGAAATTCTCCGTGGCCCGGCCTCGGTGCTGTACGGCAGCAACGCCATCGGCGGCGCCGTCAGCTACTACACCCTTGATGCCGACGACATCATCAAGCCGGGCAAAGACGTCGGTGCGCGCCTGAAAACCGGTTACAGCTCCGCCGATGACAGCTGGCTGAAGTCCGCCACCGTCGCCGGCCGTGCCGACCAGTTCGACGGCTTGCTGCACTACAGCCAGCGCGACGGCCACGAAACCGATTCCTACGGCAGCAACAATGGCACTGGCCTAGAGCGCACCGCCGCCAACCCGGAAGACGTCAACGCCTACAACGTGCTGGCCAAGATCGGCTGGAACTACAACGACGATTCGCGTCTGGGCCTGACCTACGAAAAGTACAAGGATGATCGCGACACCGATCAGAAAAGCGCTTACGGCGGCCCGTACTTCAACGGCGCGCCGACCATCCCCAACAGCGTGCTGCCCGGCGGCATGTACCAGTGGCGCACCGGTAACGACACCATCACCCGTGAGCGTTTCGGCATCGAACACTCGTTCGCCCTCGACAGCCTGCTGGTCGACAACGTGAAGTGGAGCCTCAACCATCAGATCGCCAAGACCGACCAGAGCACCACCGAGTTCTACTACCCGATCACTCGTAAGGTGCTGCGTACTCGCGACACCATTTACGAAGAGAAACAATGGGTCTTCGATGCGCAACTGGACAAGGCGTTCGCCATTGGAAACACCGATCACGTACTGACTTACGGCACCACCATCAAGCAACAGAAAGTCACCGGTTCGCGCAGCGGCGACGGCACTTGCCTGGCCGTCGGTCGCGGCTGCACCGCGATCGGCGCAACCAGCACCGCTGACGTGTTGGCCAAGGCCACCGACTTCCCGGACCCGACTATCAACACCTACAGCGTGTTCGCTCAGGATCAGATCAGCTGGAACAACTGGACCTTCCTGCCGGGCCTGCGCTACGACTACACCCAGCTCAAGCCGCACATCACTCAGGAATTCCTCAACACCGTGGCAGCTGACGGCCAAGGCACGGTCAGCGACGAGAACAAGACCTGGCACAAAGTCTCGCCGAAATTCGGCCTGACCTACGCCCTGACCGAGAACTACACCTGGTACGGTCAGTACGCCGAAGGCTTCCGCACCCCAACCGCGAAAGCCCTGTACGGTCGCTTCGAAAACACCACCACCGGCTACAGCGTGGCGCCGAACCCGGACCTCGAACCGGAAAAAAGCAAAAGCTATGAAACCGGTCTGCGCGGCAACTTCGAACACGGCTCGTTCGACGTGGCGGTGTTCTATAACAAGTATCGCGACTTCATCAACGAAGACGCTGTGACCCCGGGACGCAACGAGCTGACCTTCCAGTCGGCCAACATCAAGCACGCCACCATCAAGGGTGCGGAAGTCAAAGGTCGCCTGAACCTGGATGCGTTTGGCGCGCCGCAAGGCCTCTACACCCAAGGCTCGATTGCCTACGCCTACGGTCGCAACAACGACAACGGCGAGCCGATCAACAGCGTCAACCCGCTGACCGGCGTGTTCGGTCTGGGTTACGACCAGGACAACTACGGCGGCCTGCTGAGCTGGACCTTGGTGAAGAAAAAGGATCGCGTCGACGACACTAACTTCAAGTCGCCGGATGGCGTCAGCAGCCAATTCAAAACCCCAGGCTTCGGCATTCTTGATCTGGCCGGTTATTACAAAGTCACCGACGACGTCACCGTCAGCGGCGGCATCTACAACCTGACCGACAAGAAATACTGGCTCTGGGATGACGTGCGCGGTTACGACAGCGTCGGCGAAGCTTCGGTGACACAGCCGGCCAACCTCGATCGCCTGACCCAACCGGGCCGCAACTTCGCGATCAATCTGATCTGGGACATCTGATCCGGCCAACCTCACTGCGCGTGTTCAGGCACCGCGCCGTGAGGTTTTTTTACGCTTGCACGTCGCCTTGTTCGTCTCGTTATCAAGCGCCTCTTTTATCAAGGACATGTCATGACCACTTCGGAAAAAGCCCTGCGTTCACAACGCCTGAACCAGATCACCCACGAGCCGCACAACAAGCTCGACGCCCTGGTCAAAGCCCACGCGCCGTTCGAGACCCGCGCCAATTTCGCCCGTTTTGTCGTCGCGCAGTACCTGTTCCAGTCGGAACTGGTCGATCTGTATAACGACGCCGAACTGACCGCCATCGTCCCGGATCTGCCGGCCCGTTGCCGCGCCGAAGCGGCCAAGGCTGACCTCGCCGATCTCGACACTGAAGTACCGGCAGCGGTCGCAGGCGCAGTGAAAAATCCGAGCAAGGCTCGCGCACTGGGCTGGATCTTTGTCTCCGAAGGTTCGAAGCTCGGTGCGGCGTTCCTGATCAAACGCGCGGTGGCGCTGGAGCTGAGCGAAACCTTTGGCGCCCGTCACCTCGGCGAGCCTGAAGGTGGCCGTGCCGAAGGCTGGAAAAGCTTCGTGCGCACCCTCGATTCGCTGCAGTTCACTGCCGAGGAAGAAGCCGAAGTCGAGCAAGGCGCGATCGACGCGTTCAACCGCTTTACCGTGCTGCTGGAACAGGCTTACGCCACCGAAGCCGAACCTGCCTGATTCCCGACACACCACAAAACCCTGTGGGAGCTGGCTTGCCAGCGATGGCGGTATGTCAGTCAACTTTGTAGTCACTGATCGACCGCTATCGCTGGCAAGCCAGCTCCCACAGGGATCTTCACAAATCTGTAAGATCCCCATCTCGCCTCACAGCAATCCCGAGCCCATGCCGCAACCCGCCTCCTCGAAACTCGCCCGCGTGCTGTTCGGCCTCTTGGCCTACGTCAGCCTCGGCATCGGCCTGATCGCCATTGTCGTGCCCGGCCTGCCGACCACCGAGTTCATCCTTCTCGCCGCCTGGGCCGCGACTCGCAGCTCGCCGCGCCTGAGTGCCTGGCTGGAAAACCATCGCTTGTTCGGGCCGATCCTCAGCAACTGGCGCAACGGCAAGATCATCGCGCGCAAGGCCAAGGTCAGCGCGACGGTGAGCATGTTGCTCTGCGCAACCTTGATGCTGGTGATGCTCGACCACGGCTGGCCGGTCTATCTGGCGATTGCCGGGATGAGCCTGGGTAATCTGTGGATCTGGTCGCGACCGGAAGCCATCCCTGCTTGAACCCACAACGTCTTCACACTGAAACATCCCTGTAATTATTCGCTTTTTCAGCACTTTCTCCTGCGCAAACGTTTAGCGCTGACCGTCCGTCGGCACGCGCCTCATGACCTCTGCTTCCACGCCGATGAGCATTGAATGGCGCTGAATGGATTTGGCGAACCGGGTAGCTCCTGCCCGAATGCCACCCGTTTATTCATTCGCGAGATCGCCCCATGTTCGACGCTCTGTCCATTCGCCTGAAAATCGTCCTGCTCTCCGGTCTGTGCCTGCTCGGTGTGGTCGCGCTGATCGTCGGCATGAACATCTACCAGACCAACCAGAACGACGAACTGGTCAGTAACTCCAGCAATAAATTGCTCACCGCCAGTGTGCAAAATCTGTTGCAAGCCAAAGCCGCCGAACAAGCCGTGCGGGTGCAGAAAACCTTCGGCGAAAGCCTGACGGTGATCACGGCCGTGGCTGACCAGATCAAGGACATGCGCGTCATGGCCGCCAAGCGTTCGCTGGACGCCGGCGCCTTGCGTGAAGAGTTGAACCTGAGCCTGAAAACCGCCTTCGAGCGCAACGACAAAGTGCTCGGTATCTGGCTCGCCTTCGAACCCAACGGCCTCGACGGCAAGGACAGCGAATTCGCCAACGACGCCGCTCGCCAGTCCAACGAAGCCGGACGTTTCGCCACCTACTGGAGCCGCGCTGGCGGCGCCTCGCTGAACACCATCATGGTCGAAGAAGACCTGACCAAAACCACCCTCAGCGTCAGCGGCACGCCGTACAACAGCTGGTACACCTGCCCTCGCGATGCCAAGCGCACCTGCCTGCTCGACCCGTATGCCGACACTGTCGGTGGCAAGGAAATGCTCATGACGACCATTTCCGTCCCCCTGATCGTCGACGGTAAAGCCATCGGCGTGGTCGGTGTCGACATCGCCCTCGACGCCCTGCAAGCGGCGGCCGTGGATTCCCAGCGCAATCTGTTCAACAACGCCGGGCACATGCTGATCGTCTCTGGCAGCGGCGTGCTCGCTGCCGACAGTTCCGACGCGACCAAGGTCGGCAAGAAAATCAGCGACACCCTCGGCGCCGATGGCAAGGATGTGCTGCAACTGCTGACCTCCGGCACACCGAAGATTCTTGAACAAGGTGATTTGATTCGCGCCGTTTACCCAGTCGATCCAATTGGTAACTCGCGCGCCTGGGGCGTGGTCATCGACTTGCCGAAACAAGTACTGCTGGCTGACTCGGTCAAGCTGCAAGCGGTGCTCGATGATGCTCAGGAAACCGGTGTGATCACGGCGCTGCTGGTTGCTGTAGTCGCCGGTCTGGTTGGCCTGCTGCTGATCTGGCTGACCGCGTCCGGCGTCACCCGGCCGATCAACAGCGTCGCTGAGATGCTGAAGAACATCGCCAGCGGCGAAGGCGATCTGACCCAGCGCCTGAACTACAGCAAACAAGATGAACTGGGCGAACTGGTGAACTGGTTCAACCGTTTCCTCGACAAGCTGCAACCGACCATCGCGCAGATCAAACAGAGCATCACCGAAGCCCGTGGCACCGCCGACCAGTCTTCGGAAATCGCCCGCCAGACCAGTGAAGGCATGCAGGTGCAATTCCGCGAGATCGACCAGGTCGCCACCGCCTCCAACGAAATGAGCGCCACCGCCCACGACGTCGCCAACAGCGCCTCCAACGCGGCCAATGCCGCGAAAGGTGCCGATCAGTCGGCCAAGGACGGCATGTCGATCATCGAGCGCAGTACCCGCGACATCAATCAACTGGCCGACGAAGTCAGCAAAGCCGTGACCGAAGTTGAAGCGTTGGCAGTCAACAGCGAGCAGATCGGCTCGGTGCTGGAGGTGATACGCAGCATCGCCGAACAGACCAACCTGCTCGCCCTCAACGCAGCGATCGAAGCGGCTCGCGCCGGTGAGAGCGGCCGTGGTTTCGCCGTGGTTGCCGACGAGGTACGCAACCTCGCCAAGCGCACGCAGGATTCAGTGGAGGAAATCCGCATCGTCATCGAGCGCATTCAAACCGGCACCCGTGGCGTGGTCGCGACCATGCATTCGAGCCAGACCCAAGCGCACAACAACGCCGGGCAGATTCGTCAGGCGGTGGATGCGCTGGGCAAAATCAGCGACGCGGTGACGGTGATCAGTGACATGAACCTGCAGATTGCCAGTGCGGCTGAGCAGCAGAGTGCGGTGGCCGAAGAGGTCAATCGCAATGTCTCGGCGATTCGCACCGTTACCGAAACATTGACTGAACAAGCCACTGAGTCGGCGGCGATCAGCAGCCAGCTCAATGCCCTGGCCAGTCAGCAGATGAAGTTGATGGATCAGTTCCGCGTCTGACCCCGCCACTCAATCCACCACAAAACCTTGTGGGAGCTGGCTTGCCAGCGATGACGGCACATCAGTCAGTACATTGTTGACTGACACTCCGCTATCGCTGGCAAGCCAGCTCCCACAGGGTCAAGTGGCAACCCTGCAATCGGGGATTTCATCTGACCCGACATTCTTTTGCACTATCATCGCCCTCTCGCTCCGGAGGGCCTTCGATGACTGATTTACTCACGTCCATTCAAGCCGAACTCGGTTTGTCGCACACGCCGATTCCGTTCACCGACCGAGGCGCCCTGCCCTCGGCGTTCGCCGTCACTGAGCTTGCCTGCGCCAGCATCGCAGCGGCCGGTCAGACCGTCAGCGAATTGCTCCGGCAGCAGACCGGTCAGCGACCTGTCGTTGAAGTCGATCGTCGATTGGCCTCGTTCTGGTTCGCCACATCAATCCGTCCCATCGGCTGGCAAGTCCCGCCACTGTGGGATCCCGTCGCTGGCGATTATCAGACCCGCGATGGCTGGATCCGCCTGCACACCAATGCCCCGCATCACCGCGCCGCCGCTGAACGCGTGCTTGGTGCCTGCGCCGACCGTGGAGCGATGGCTGCCAAAGTCGCGCAATGGGCGAGTACGGATCTGGAGCAAGCGGTGGTCGAGGCCAAGGGTTGTGCCGCGCAAATGCGCAGTTGGGTGCAGTGGCAGACGCATCCGCAGGGGCTGGCGGTGAATGCCGAGCGGCTGGTGCATTTCATCGATTCGCCAGATGAAAACGCCCAACCATGGCAAGGCTCGGTGGCGCAACCGTTGGCCGGGATCAAGGTGCTGGATCTGACACGCGTGCTCGCCGGCCCCACCGCCAGCCGTTTTCTCGCTGGCCTTGGCGCCAACGTGTTGCGCATCGATTCCCCGAACTGGAATGAGCCTGGTGTCGTTCCGGAAATGACCCTCGGCAAACGTTGCGCGCGGCTGGATCTGCACGACCCGGCGGATCGTGCAGTTTTCGAGAATTTGTTGAAAGACGCCGACATTCTGCTGCACGGTTACCGTGCTGATGCCCTGGAGAATCTTGGTTTCGGCGTTGAGCGCCGTCGCCAAATCGCGCCGGGCCTGATCGACGTCGGCCTCAACGCCTACGGCTGGAGCGGCCCGTGGCAGAACCGTCGAGGCTTTGACAGCCTGGTGCAGATGAGCAGCGGCATTGCCGAGGCCGGGCAGCGCTGGCAGCAGGCAGACAAACCGACGCCGTTGCCGGTGCAGGCGCTGGATCATGCGACGGGGTATTTGCTGGCGGCGAGTGCGCTTCGACTGTTGACCGAGCGTTTGAACACGGGTCGCGGTGGCTCGGCGCGGTTGTCGCTGGCGCGGACGGCGAAGTTGTTGATCGAGCATGGGCCGGGGACAAGTGAGGCATTGCGGGCGGAAGATGAGCAGGATCAGGGTTCATTTCTGGAACAGACCCCGTGGGGCCCGGCGCATCGCTTGCAGGTGCCGGTGAAGATCAGCGGCACATCTATTCAATGGGCTTTGCCGGCTACGGAATTGGGTTCTCACCAACCACGGTGGGCTTAAAAAGCCCCTCACCCTAACCCTCTCCCAGAGGGAGAGGGGACTGATTGGGGGATATTGAAGAGACTCACCGACTTGAACGATTGGCGCTGAATCCATAATCGACTCGGGCTTTCAGGTCGATGGACAGCGCAAGACACCTCGGTCGGCCCCCTCTCCCTCCGGGAGAGGGCTGGGGTGAGGGCTGCAATTTCAGGCCGATCGATGATGTTTCAATCTGCCCGGCTCAAAGATGTCCACAAAAGCTGCGCCGCATACCCTCGATAAGGCCGCCAGGTCTCAGCGCGCAAAGCCAATTCCCGCGCTGTCGGCCGCTCGCCTTCCAGCACCTCCAGCGCTCGCAACAACCCGACATCGCCATGGGGAAACCCATCCATATCCTGCAACTGCCGCAACGCAATGTACTGCGCCGTCCACTCGCCAACCCCATGCAACGCCAACAACCGCGCCACGCCACCCTCGCGATTCGGCTCGAACAATGAAGGTTCTTCCAGCAACGCCTGCGCCACCCCCGACAGCGTCCGACCGCGACTCTTTGGCATGCCCAGCGCCGCCAGATCTGCCGCCGCCAATACGTGCGCCTCGGGAAATACATGCGTCAATCCGGGCACGGTGGAATCAAGCGGCGCGCCATATTGCGCCACTAGTTTCCCCGCCAGGCGAATCGCCGCAACCACGGTAATCTGCTGCCCGAGCACCGCGCGAAAGGCCAGTTCCAAGCCATCCCACGCCCCGGGAATCCGTAATCCCGGCCGCTCGGCAATCAACCGCGCCAGCAACGGATCATTCGCCAGATGCGCATGCATCACCGCCAGATCCGCATCCAGATCAAACATCCGCCGCAACCTGACAACGATCTCGGGCACCACCAACGGATCAGGAAAATCCAGCTCAACGGCCAAGGCATTCCCTGCCTCAGGCCAAATTGAAACCGTGCCATGAAGCCCGTTCAAACCGATGCTGCGTGAATACACACCATCGACCACAACCTCCATCCCGACCACCGCCCGCGCCGCGAGAAACCCCAACATCGCCGCCCAGTCATACGGCGGCTGATACGCAAGCGACAACCTCACAACGACAGCACACCGCTGTACAACCCATACGCCGCCAGCCCCGCGCCGATAACCACGCAGGTAAAAATGCCCTTCTCGATATGGGTGAACAACGGCTCGCCCTGTTCATGCTTAGCCTTGGCAAACAAAATTACCCCCGGCGCATACAGCAACGCCGACAACAGCAAATACTTCACCCCACCGGCATACAGCAACCACACCGCATACCCCAGCGCGATGCCGCCGATCAGCAAATCCTTGGTGCGCTCTGCCGAGGCATGCTCATAGGTTTCGCCACGCCCGCTCAACAGCACTGCATAGGCCGCCGACCACAGGTACGGCACCAGAATCATCGACGACGCCAGATAAATCAGACTGGTGTAAGTGCCCGCCGAAAACAGCGTGATCAACAGGAAGATCTGGATCATCACGTTGGTCAGCCACAACGCATTGACCGGGACGTGATTCTTGTTTTCCTTTTTCAGGAACGCCGGCATGGTCTTGTCCTTCGCCGTGGCAAAGAGAATCTCCGCACACAGCAGCGCCCACGACAACAACGCGCCGAGCAGGGAAATCGCCAGGCCAATGCTGATCAACAAGGCGCCCCACGGCCCGACAATGTGCTCGAGCACCGCCGCCAGTGACGGGTTCTGCAAATTCGCCAGTTCCGGCTGGCTCATGATCCCCAGCGACAGCACGTTGACCAGCACCAGCAGCGCCAGCACGCCGATAAAACCGATCACCGTGGCGCGGCCGACGTCGCTGCGTTTCTCCGCCCGCGCCGAGTACACACTGGCACCTTCGATGCCGATGAACACGAACACCGTGACCAGCATCATGTTGCGCACCTGATCCATCACCCCGCCGAAGTTCGGGTTGCTGGTGCCCCAGATGTCGCGGGTAAAAATGTCAGCCTTGAATGCGACCGCCGCGATAACGATGAACATGATCAGCGGTACGACTTTGGCCACCGTGGTCAGTTGATTGATCAGCGCCGCCTCCTTGATCCCGCGCATCACCAGAAAATGCACGGCCCACAGCAGCACCGACGCGCAGCCAATAGCGATTGGCGTGTTGCCCTGACCGAACACCGGAAAGAAATAACCGAGGGTGCTGAACAGCAGGACGAAATAACCGACGTTGCCCAGCCAGGCGCTAATCCAGTAGCCCCAAGCCGACGAGAAGCCCATGTAGTCGCCAAACCCGGCCTTGGCGTAGGCGTATACGCCGGAATCCAGCTCGGGTTTGCGATTGGCCAGGGTCTGAAAGACGAACGCCAGCGTCAGCATGCCGATCGCGGTAATCCCCCAACCGATCAGGATCGCCCCGGCGTCGGCGCGTGCCGCCATGTTCTGCGGCAGCGAGAAAATCCCCCCACCAATCATCGAACCCACCACCAGGGCGATCAACGCGCCTAATCGCAGCTTTTGCGTCGGTTGCGACATTTCAGTTTCCCTTTGAAGTGTGGTGAGCGTGCATTTGTAACAACGATTAACTAAACGGATAAAGGTAGATGACGTTTATCAGGTAACGCCAATTAACGCCTGTTTATATATAGCGGATGACGCTAACGCCTAGCACGTTAAGACAGTTTTGTGCGCTGATCCCGATAAATCAATTCTGTACTGAAAACAGAGGCGGAAAATTTGCCAAAAGCTGAAAAAGAACTAGCGTGATAATTCGAAAGTAATAATAGCCATTCCCAAAGATGTAGCCACAACGCCTCTAGGACGGGCCTTGCGGGCAGGAGCTTTATGCCTTCAGCCGAAGCCTAAGTCATTCATTAACAATGGAATGTGACCATGCACTGATCTAAGTCAGCTGTTTGAACAGACAACAGAACTACGCTGTGATCTCTTCTCTCCTGCAATGGAGTCATGCAAATGTCTGAAGCTCCCGGAAAACTACGACTAGGTGCACTGGTTGCATTGGTAGTCGGTTCAATGATCGGTGGCGGGATATTCTCCTTGCCTCAAAACATGGCCGCCAGCGCCGACGTCGGTGCGGTACTTATCGGTTGGGCCATCACCGCTGTCGGCATGCTCACCCTCGCTTTTGTCTTCCAGACCCTCGCCAATCGCAAGCCTGACCTGGACGGCGGCGTCTACGCCTACGCCAAGGCCGGATTTGGCGATTACATGGGGTTCTCGTCCGCTTGGGGTTACTGGATCAGCGCCTGGCTGGGTAACGTCGGTTACTTCGTTCTGCTGTTCAGCACCCTCGGCTATTTCTTTCCGATTTTCGGTGAGGGCAACACCGTTGCTGCGGTGATTGGCGCCTCGGTGCTGCTGTGGGCGGTGCACTTTCTGGTGCTGCGCGGGATCAAGGAAGCGGCGTTCATCAACCTGGTGACCACGGTCGCCAAGGTCGTACCGTTGCTGCTGTTCGTGTTGATCGCGGTGTTCGCTTTCAGACTGGACATCTTCACCGCCGACATCTGGGGCATCAAAAATCCGGATCTGGGCAGTGTGATGAACCAGGTGCGCAACATGATGTTGGTCACCGTGTGGGTGTTCATCGGTATCGAGGGCGCGAGCATCTTCTCGGCCCGCGCCGAAAAACGCTCGGACGTCGGTAAAGCCACCGTGATCGGCTTCATAACCGTGCTGCTGTTTCTGGTGCTGGTGAACGTGCTGTCGCTGGGCATCATGACCCAACCGGAACTGGCGAAACTGCAGAACCCGTCGATGGCCGCCGTGCTTGAGCATGTGGTCGGTCACTGGGGTGCGGTGCTGATCAGCGTCGGTCTGATCATCTCCTTGCTGGGGGCGTTGCTGTCGTGGGTGCTGCTGTGTGCGGAGATCATGTTCGCCGCCGCCAAAGACCACACCATGCCGGAGTTCCTGCGTAAGGAAAACGCCAACCACGTACCGGTCAACGCCCTGTGGCTGACCAACGCGATGGTGCAGATTTTCCTGATCATCACGCTGTTCTCGGCCAGCACTTACCTGTCGCTGATCTACCTCGCCACCTCGATGATCCTGGTGCCGTACCTGTGGTCGGCGGCCTACGCCCTGCTGCTGGCGGTGCGCGGTGAAAGTTACGAAGGCTTCGCGGCCGAACGGCGCAAGGATCTGATTATCGGCGGCATCGCCCTGATCTATGCGGTGTGGCTGCTGTATGCCGGCGGGGTCAAGTACTTGCTGCTCTCGGCCCTGCTCTACGCACCCGGCGCGATCCTGTTCGCCAAGGCCAAGCTGGAACTCAAACAACCGATTTTCACTAACGTCGAGAAGCTGATTTTCGCCGCAGTGGTCGTGGGTGCCCTGGTGGCGGCCTACGGTCTCTACGACGGCTTCCTGACTCTGTAACCCCTGATTATTTTGTTATCTGGAGGATCTGAAATGACCACGGAAAAAGTTAAGTACGGCGTCCATTCCGAAGCCGGCAAACTGCGCAAAGTCATGGTGTGCTCCCCAGGTCTGGCCCATCAGCGGCTGACCCCGAACAACTGCGATGAACTGCTGTTCGACGACGTGCTCTGGGTGGCCCAGGCCAAGCGCGACCACTTCGACTTCGTCACCAAGATGCGCGAGCGCGGCATCGACGTGCTGGAAATGCACAACCTGCTGACCGACATCGTTGCCATCCCGGAAGCACTGGACTGGATTCTCGAGCGCAAGGTCACCGCCGACTCGGTGGGCCTGGGCCTGATCAACGAAGTGAAATCCTGGCTGAAGAGCCTGGAACCTCGGCACATCGCCGAATTCCTCATCGGTGGCGTGTCGGCCGATGATCTGCCGGACAGCTTCGGCGGCAAGATCATCGAAATGTACCGCGACTTTCTCGGCCATTCGAGCTTCATTCTGCCGCCACTGCCGAACACCCAGTTCACCCGCGACACCACCTGCTGGATCTACGGTGGCGTGACGCTGAACCCGATGTACTGGCCGGCGCGCCGTCAGGAAACCCTGCTGACCACCGCCATCTACAAATTCCACCCGCAGTTCACCAATGCCGATTTCGAGATCTGGTACGGCGACCCGGACAAGGATCACGGCAGCTCTACCCTTGAGGGCGGCGACGTAATGCCGATCGGTAACGGCGTGGTGTTGATCGGCATGGGCGAACGCTCATCGCGTCAGGCCATCGGTCAACTGGCGCTGAACCTGTTCAAGAACAAAGCCGTGGAAAAAGTCATCGTCGCCGGCCTGCCGAAGTCCCGCGCGGCGATGCACCTGGACACCGTGTTCAGCTTCTGCGACCGCGACCTGGTGACAATTTTCCCGGAAGTGGTGAACCAGATCGTCGCCTTCACCCTGCGACCAGACGAAAGCAAACAGGGCGGCATCGACATCCGCCGCGAAGAAGGCACCTTCCTCGACACCGTGGCCAAAGCCCTCAACCTGCCGAAGTTGCGCGTGGTGGAAACCGGCGGCAACAGCTTCGCCGCCGAACGCGAGCAATGGGACGACGGCAACAACGTGGTGGCCGTGGAGCCGGGCGTGGTCATCGGCTACGACCGCAACACCTACACCAACACCCTGCTGCGCAAGGCCGGCGTGGAAGTCATCACCATCAGCGCCGGTGAACTGGGCCGAGGCCGTGGCGGTGGCCACTGCATGACCTGCCCGATCATCCGCGACCCGATCGATTACTAAACGACCATCTCCCCGGCCGCACACACCCCGTAGCGGCCGGGCCGATTACCGAATCCAAGGAGAATCATCATGGCGTTCAACATTCACAACCGTAACCTGCTCAGCCTCGAACACCACACCCCACGTGAGCTGCGTTACCTGCTCGACCTGTCCCGCGATCTGAAGCGCGCCAAGTACACCGGCACCGAGCAACAACACCTGAAGGGCAACAACATCGCCCTGATCTTCGAAAAAACCTCGACCCGCACCCGTTGCGCGTTCGAAGTGGCGGCCTATGACCAAGGCGCCAACGTCACCTATATCGACCCGAACTCGTCGCAGATCGGCCACAAAGAAAGCATGAAAGACACCGCCCGCGTGCTGGGGCGCATGTACGACGCCATCGAATACCGTGGCTTCAAACAGGAAATCGTCGAAGAGCTGGCCAAGTTCGCCGGTGTGCCGGTGTTCAACGGCCTGACCGACGAATATCACCCGACTCAGATGATCGCCGACGTGCTGACCATGCGTGAACACGCCGACAAGCCGATCCATGAAATCAGCTACGCCTACCTCGGCGATGCGCGCAACAACATGGGCAACTCGCTGCTGCTGGTCGGCGCCAAACTCGGCATGGACGTGCGTATCTGTGCGCCGAAAGCGCTGTGGCCACTGGATGATCTGGTCGAGCGTTGCCACAAATATGCGGAAGAAAGTGGCGCACGTATCACCCTGACTGAAGACCCGAAAGCCGCCGTCAAAGGCGTCGACTTCATCCACACCGACGTTTGGGTGTCGATGGGCGAGCCGGTGGAAGCCTGGGCCGAGCGTATCCAGCAACTGCTGCCGTACCAGGTCAACGCCGAACTGATGAAAGCCAGCGGCAACCCGCGCACTAAGTTCATGCACTGCCTGCCGGCGTTCCACAACAGCGATACCAAGGTCGGCAAACAGATTGCCGAGCAGTATCCGCACCTGAAAAACGGCATCGAAGTGACCGACGACGTGTTCGAGTCGCCAGCCTGCATCGCCTTCGAGCAAGCGGAAAACCGCATGCACACGATCAAGGCGATTCTGGTCTCGACCCTGGCTGATCTGTAACCACTGCTGATCCATGATCGTTCCCACGCTCCTGCGTGGGAATGCATCCCGTGACGCTCTGCGTCACAGCGGACGCGGAGCGTCCGTGGCGGCATTCCCACGCAGAGCGTGGGAACGATCAACACGAAAAGGACATGCATTATGCGTATCGTCGTAGCGCTGGGCGGTAACGCCCTGCTCCGCCGTGGTGAACCGATGACCGCTGACAATCAGCGCGCCAACATCCGCATCGCCACCGAGCAAATCGCCAAGATCCATCCCGGCAACCAACTGGTCATCGCCCACGGCAATGGCCCGCAAGTCGGCCTGTTGTCGCTGCAAGCGGCGGCCTACACCTCTGTCACCCCTTACCCGCTGGACGTGCTCGGTGCCGAAACCGAAGGCATGATCGGCTACATCATCGAACAGGAACTGGGCAACCTGCTCGACTTCGAAGTGCCGTTCGCCACCCTGCTGACCCAGGTTGAAGTCGACGCCAAGGATCCGGCCTTCCAGAACCCGACCAAGCCGATCGGCCCGGTCTACGACAAGGCTGAAGCAGAAAAACTCGCCGCCGAAAAAGGCTGGGCGATTGCCCCGGACGGCGACAAGTTCCGCCGCGTGGTCGCCAGCCCACGGCCAAAACGCATCTTCGAAATCCGCCCGATCAAGTGGCTGCTGGACAAGGGCAGCATCGTCATCTGCGCCGGTGGCGGCGGGATTCCGACCATGTACGACGAGAACCGTAACCTCAAGGGCATCGAGGCGGTGATCGACAAGGACCTGTGCTCGTCGCTGCTCGCCGAGCAACTGGAAGCCGACTTGCTGGTAATCGCCACGGACGTCAACGCGGCGTTCATCGATTACGGCAAGCCGACGCAGAAAGCCATTGCCGAAGCGCACCCGGATGAGCTGGAACGCCTCGGCTTCGCCGCCGGCTCGATGGGGCCGAAGGTGCAGGCAGCCTGCGAATTTGCACGCCATACTGGCAAGGTCGCGGTGATCGGTTCGCTGGCGGACATCGAAGCGATTGTCCAGGGCACTGCCGGTACTCGCGTGACCACTGCGAAGCCCGGCATCACTTACCGATAATTAGAAACTCCGGGGGCAGGCCCGAGGTCTGCCCTTCTCCCATGCCTTGAAAGGAGAAAAACATGGCCCAGTTTGAACCCGGTCATCTGCATATTGAGCGGCACGCGTTGACGCCGGATGACGTCAGTTACAACGTGCACCTCGACTATGAAGTCTTCAGCGATCCGCAAAAAGGCAAAGGCATCCAGTTCACGATGCATGGCAACCTTCAGGGCAAGGACATGAAAGAGACCTTCTTCCTGCCCAAAGAGGAGGCCTACAACTTTGCCAACAATGTGACGAAAATCGCCGAGAAGTACGGCATTCCCAAGACGCACAGCCAGATCGGCTCGGTTCACAAGCATTACGATATGATGTTTGAAGACATCCGCAAGCAACTTGATATGAAGTCCGGCGACCCGGTCAATCTTGAGCATTTCGAATAACCCGCAAAAGCCCCTCACCCTAGCCCTCTCCCAAAGGGAGAGGGGACTGATTGGGGGATGCTCTAGAGTTACACCGACCTGAACTCGCTTTACCGAATCCATAATCGACTGGTTCTTTCAGGTCGATGTCAAACCTCAGACACCTCGGCCGGCCCCCTCTCCCCCTGGGAGAGGGCTGGGCGGGCGGCGTTTCCGATGAGGGTGTTTTTGATTTAAGGCATACTTGCCACCCTCCGCACTGCAGATCACTGAACCGCCCCATGCGTATCCACGTCAGCTTCATCGACCGCGTCGGCATCACCCAGGAAGTCCTGGCTATCCTCGGTGGGCGCAATCTCAATCTGGATGCGGTGGAGATGATCCCGCCCAACGTCTACATCGATGCCCCGACCTTGAGCCCGCAAGTGCTCGAAGAGCTTAAAGATGCGCTGTTCCGCGTGCTCGGCGTCGAGGCTGTGACCGTGGTCGACATCCTCCCCGGCCAGCGTCGGCATTTGCAGCTCGATGCGTTGCTGGCGGCGATGACCGACCCGGTGCTCGCCCTCGACAGTGCCGGCAAGGTGCTGCTGGCCAACCCGGCGTTGATCGCGCTGTACGGTCGCGAACCGGCCGGCGAGAGTGTCGCGGAACTGTTCAATGATCCCGCGCTGCTCGACACCTTGCTCGAACATGGCTTCCGTCTGCCGCTGCGCGAGATCACCGTCAACGGCCAGACTTTGCTGCTCGACGCCACGCCGATCACTGACGCCGGCGCCCTGCTGACCTTGTATCAACCGAACCGTATCGGCGAACAACTCTCGGCACTGCACCATGACCACGCCGAAGGTTTCGATGCGCTGCTCGGCGAGTCCCCGGCGATTCGTACGCTCAAGGCCCGCGCGCAAAGAGTCGCCGCTCTTGATGCACCGCTGTTGATTCAAGGCGAAACCGGCACCGGTAAAGAACTGGTCGCCCGCGCCTGCCACGCCATCAGCGCGCGACACAGTGCACCGTTTCTGGCCCTCAACTGCGCGGCCCTACCGGAGAACCTCGCCGAAAGCGAACTGTTCGGCTACGCCCCCGGCGCCTTTACCGGTGCGGCGCGCGGCGGCAAACCGGGGCTGATGGAACTGGCCAACCAGGGCACGGTGTTTCTCGATGAGATCGGCGAGATGTCGCCGTACTTGCAGGCCAAGCTGCTGCGTTTCTTGAACGACGGCAGCTTCCGCCGCGTGGGCGGTGATCGTGAGGTGAAGGTCAACGTGCGCATCCTCAGCGCGACCCACCGCGATCTGGAAAAAATGGTCAGCGAAGGCTTGTTCCGCGAAGACCTGTTTTATCGCCTCAACGTGCTCAACGTAGAAGTGCCACCGCTGCGTGAACGCGGGCAAGACATTTTGCTATTGGCGCGGTATTTCATGCAGCAAGCCTGCGCGCAGATCCAGCGCCCGGTCTGCCGTCTCGCCCCAGGAACTTACCCGGCGCTGCTCGGCAATCGCTGGCCGGGCAATGTGCGGCAATTGCAGAACGTGATTTTCCGCGCGGCGGCGATTTGCGAGAGTAGCCTGGTGGATATTGGCGATCTCGACATTGCTGGCACCTCGGTGGCGCGGCAAACCGACAGCGATGTCGACAGCCTCGAGCAAGCGGTCGAAGCTTTTGAGCGTTCCCTGCTGGAAAAACTCTACGTCAGCTACCCCTCGACCCGCCAACTGGCCAGCCGCCTGCAAACTTCGCACACGGCCATTGCCCATCGCCTGCGCAAATACGGCATCCCCAACAAACCCTGAAAACACCACAAATTCACCTGCGGGAAATACCCCCCTGCTCGCGAAAGCGCTATATCAGCAGAATCATTAGTGACTGACACACCCTCTTCGCGAGCAGGCTCGCTCCCACAGGGTTAGAGGGTGATTTCGAAATCGCGTCAAAAACGACCTCCACCTGTACTGAAAGCGCTACAGCGGAACGATATCGCTACACACACCTCCGATCACCGCTGTGCAAGGCTTTGATCCCGTTCAGCTTTTATCCTCGCTCCATGCTGTAGCGATTTCGCTACAGGCATCTCTGAACCTTCGACCCCCACAATATCTAATTCATTGATTTATAACGATAAATCAACATTGGCCACATTCTTGCTAATCAACCCTTCATAAATAAGGGCCTTCGCGCCCGACTATTCCACCGCGTCCACCAGACGAGTCTGGCCCCCTGAGGAGTTTCCATGAGCGAGTTGCGTTTTACTGAAGATCACGAATGGCTGCGCACCGAAGCTGACGGCAGCGTTACTGTCGGCATCACCGCTTTCGCGCAGAACGCCTTGGGCGACGTGGTGTTCGTGCAACTGCCTGAGCTGCAGGCTTACGAAAAGGGCGCCGAAGCCGCCACCGTGGAATCGGTGAAAGCCGCCAGCGGCGTGTACATGCCGCTCGACGGCGACGTACTGGCAGTCAACCCGGCGCTGGTAGACGCCCCGGAACTGGTCAACGAAGATCCGCTGGGCGAAGGCTGGTTCTTCCGCTTCCAGCCTAACGACGCCGCCGCTGTCGGCAAATTGCTCGATCAGGACGCGTACGACCGTCTGATCAAAGCCCAAGCCGAAGCCTGAGGAACACCGACATGACTCAAGTAAACCTTGGCACCGCCAACGAATTCATCGCCCGTCACATCGGCCCGCGCGCCGGTGACGAGCAAGCCATGCTCAACAGCCTCGGCTTCGACTCGCTTGAAGCCCTGAGCGCCAGCGTCATCCCGGAAAGCATCAAGGGCACCAGCGTGCTCGGCATGGACGACGGCCTCAGCGAAGCCGATGCCCTGGCGATGATCAAATCGATCGCCGGCAAGAATCAGTTGTTCAAGACCTACATCGGCCAGGGCTACTACAACTGCCACACGCCGTCGCCGATCCTGCGCAACCTCTTGGAAAACCCGGCCTGGTACACCGCGTACACCCCGTATCAGCCAGAAATTTCCCAAGGTCGTCTCGAAGCGCTGCTGAACTTCCAGACCATGATCAGCGACCTCACCGGCCTGCCGATCGCCAACGCCTCGCTGCTCGACGAAGCCACCGCCGCTGCCGAAGCCATGACCTTCTGCAAACGCCTGAGCAAGAACAAGGGCAGCCACCAGTTCTTCGCCTCGATCCACAGCCACCCGCAGACCCTCGACGTGCTGCGCACTCGTGCCGAGCCGTTGGGCATTGAAGTTGTGGTCGGCGACGAACGTGAACTGACTGACGTAACGCCGTTCTTCGGCGCGCTGCTGCAATACCCGGCGAGCAACGGTGATGTGTTCGACTATCGCGAACTGACCGAACGCTTCCACGCCGCCAACGCTCTGGTCGCCGTGGCTGCCGACCTGCTGGCCCTGACCCTGCTGACCGCCCCGGGCGAGTTCGGTGCTGACGTTGCCATCGGTTCGGCACAACGCTTCGGCGTGCCGCTGGGCTTTGGTGGCCCGCACGCCGCTTACTTCTCCACCAAAGATGCGTTCAAGCGTGATATGCCGGGCCGTCTGGTCGGTGTCTCGGTTGACCGTTTCGGCAAGCCGGCGCTGCGTCTGGCGATGCAGACCCGCGAGCAACACATCCGCCGCGAGAAGGCCACGTCGAACATCTGCACCGCACAAGTGCTGCTGGCCAACATCGCCAGCATGTACGCCGTCTACCACGGCCCGAAAGGCCTGACGCAGATTGCCAACCGCGTGCATCACCTGACCGCGATCCTGGCCAAGGGTCTGACCGCGCTGGGCGCTAACGTCGAACAAGCCAGTTTCTTCGACACCCTGACCGTCGCCACCGGCGCAAACACCGCCGCACTGCACGACAAGGCACACGCTGCGCAGATCAACCTGCGCGTGATCGACGCTCAGCGTCTGGGCCTGTCGGTCGACGAAACCACCACCCAGGCTGACATCGAAACCCTTTGGGGCCTGTTCGCCGATGGCAAGACCCTGCCGGACTTCGCTGCTCTCGCCGCCTCCGTACAAAGCACCATTCCAGCCTCGCTGGTACGTCAGTCGCCGATCCTCAGCCACCCGGTGTTCAACCGTTATCACTCGGAAACCGAGCTGATGCGCTACCTGCGCAAACTGGCAGACAAGGATCTGGCACTGGATCGCACCATGATCCCGCTGGGTTCGTGCACCATGAAACTCAACGCTGCCAGCGAAATGATCCCGGTGACCTGGGCTGAATTCGGCGCCCTGCACCCGTTCGCCCCAGCCGCACAGAGCGCCGGTTACCAGCAACTGACCGATGAACTGGAAGCGATGCTCTGCGCCGCCACCGGTTACGACGCGATCTCGCTGCAACCGAACGCCGGTTCGCAAGGTGAATACGCTGGCCTGCTGGCGATTCGTGCTTACCACCAGAGCCGTGGCGATGAGCGCCGCGACATCTGCCTGATTCCGTCGTCCGCCCACGGCACCAACCCGGCCACCGCCAACATGGCTGGCATGCGCGTGGTTGTGACCGCGTGCGATGCGCGCGGCAACGTCGACATCGAAGACCTGCGCGCCAAAGCCATCGAGCACCGCGAACACCTCGCCGCGCTGATGATCACTTACCCGTCGACCCACGGCGTGTTCGAAGAAGGCATCCGCGAAATCTGCGGAATCATTCATGACAACGGCGGCCAGGTGTACATCGACGGCGCCAACATGAACGCAATGGTTGGCCTCTGCGCACCGGGCAAGTTCGGCGGCGACGTCTCGCACCTGAACCTGCACAAAACCTTCTGCATCCCGCACGGCGGTGGCGGCCCGGGTGTCGGCCCGATTGGCGTGAAATCGCACCTGACCCCGTTCCTGCCGGGCCACGGCCAGATGGAACGCAAAGAGGGCGCGGTCTGCGCAGCACCGTTCGGCAGTGCGAGCATTTTGCCGATCACCTGGATGTACATTCGCATGATGGGCGGCGCAGGCCTGAAACGCGCTTCGCAGCTGGCGATCCTCAATGCCAACTACATTTCCCGTCGTCTCGAAGAGCACTACCCAGTGCTGTACACCGGCAGCAACGGTCTGGTGGCACACGAATGCATCCTCGATCTGCGTCCGTTGAAAGACAGCAGCGGCATCAGCGTTGATGACGTCGCCAAGCGCCTGATCGACTTCGGCTTCCACGCACCGACCATGTCGTTCCCGGTCGCGGGCACGCTGATGATCGAGCCGACCGAAAGCGAATCCAAGGAAGAGCTGGATCGCTTCTGCGACGCCATGATCCGCATCCGCGAAGAAATCCGCGCGGTGGAAAACGGCACGCTGGACAAGGACGACAACCCGCTGAAGAACGCTCCGCACACGGCGGCAGAGCTGGTTGGCGAGTGGAATCACCCGTACAGCCGCGAGCAGGCCGTTTATCCGGTTGCGTCGTTGATTGAAGGCAAATACTGGCCGCCGGTCGGTCGCGTCGACAACGTCTTCGGCGATCGCAACCTGGTCTGCGCCTGCCCGTCGATCGAAAGCTACGCTTAATGGAATGAGGGGCAGGAATACCTGCCTCTTTCTCCAGAACACCACAAATCCCTGTGGGAGCTGGCTTGCCAGCGATGAGGGTGGATCAGTGTCCATCTCTGTTGCCTTACACTCCGCCATCGCTGGCAAGCCAGCTCCCACAAGGAACGCATCAAGCCTGATACTTTCGCCAATTCCTATAACAAGAAACCGGAGAACCACTCATGTCGTTAAGCGTGTTCGACCTGTTCAAGATTGGCATCGGCCCCTCCAGTTCCCACACCGTCGGCCCGATGCGTGCTGCTGCGCGTTTCGCCGAAGGCCTGCAACGTGAAAACCTGCTGACCACCACCGCCAGCGTTCGCGTTGAGCTGTACGGTTCACTCGGCGCCACCGGTAAAGGTCACGGCAGCGACAAAGCCGTGCTGCTCGGCCTCGAAGGCGAACATCCCGATACCGTTGATACCGAAACCGTCGCCGCGCGCCTGCAAGAAATTCGCGGCAACGGACGACTGAACCTGCTCGGCGAACACAGCATTGCGTTCAACGAGAAAGAACATCTGGCAATGATCCGCAAGCCGCTGGCCTATCACCCCAACGGCATGATCTTTCGCGCGTTCGATGCTGCCGGGATTCAGATCCGCAGCCGCGAGTACTACTCGGTCGGTGGTGGTTTTGTCGTTGATGAAGATGCCGCGGGTGCCGACCGCATCGTCGAAGACGCCACGCCGCTGACCTTCCCGTTCAAAAGCGCCAAGGACTTGCTCGGTCATTGCGCCACCTACGGTCTGTCGATCAGTCAGGTGATGCTGACCAACGAAAGCGCCTGGCGCCCGGAGGCGGAAACCCGCGCCGGCCTGTTGAAAATCTGGCAGGTGATGCAGGACTGCGTCGCTGCGGGCTGCCGTAACGAAGGTATTTTGCCCGGCGGCTTGAAGGTCAAACGCCGTGCGGCAGCGTTGCATCGGCAACTGTGCAAGAACCCGGAATCGGCGTTGCGCGATCCGTTGTCAGTGCTCGACTGGGTCAACCTCTACGCTTTGGCGGTCAACGAAGAAAACGCCAATGGCGGACGTGTGGTCACTGCCCCCACCAACGGCGCGGCGGGGATCATTCCAGCGGTGCTGCATTACTACATGCGTTTTATCCCAGGCGCGAATGACGACGGCGTCGTACGGTTTCTGCTGACCGCTGCGGCCATCGGCATTCTCTACAAGGAGAACGCATCGATCTCCGGCGCTGAAGTCGGCTGCCAAGGTGAAGTCGGCGTGGCCTGTTCGATGGCGGCCGGTGCGTTGTGCGAAGTGCTTGGCGGCAGCGTGCAGCAAGTCGAGAACGCTGCGGAAATCGGCATGGAGCACAACCTCGGCCTGACCTGCGACCCGATTGGCGGGTTAGTGCAAGTGCCGTGCATCGAGCGCAATGCCATGGGCTCGGTAAAAGCCATCAACGCGGTGCGCATGGCCATGCGTGGCGACGGCCAGCATTTCGTCTCCCTCGACAAAGTCATCCGCACCATGCGCCAGACCGGCGCCGACATGAAAAGCAAATACAAAGAGACCGCCCGCGGCGGTCTGGCGGTCAACATTATCGAATGCTGACCTCACCCCAGCCCTCTCCCTCTGGGAGAGAAAAGTAATTAGCCCCCTCTCCCTTCGGGAGAGGGCTGGGGTGAGGGGCTTTTGATCTTGATCTTGCCTCTTACCCCCAAACTCTAATTTTCAAGGAGCCACGCATGTCCACCGAACAACTGTCGAAAACCCCGCTGCACGCTCTGCACATCGAACTCGGCGCTCGCATGGTGCCGTTCGCCGGCTACGACATGCCGGTGCAATACCCACTCGGCGTGATGAAAGAACACCAGCACACCCGTGAGCAGGCCGGGCTGTTCGATGTCTCGCACATGGGCCAGATTCGCCTGACCGGCGCCAACGCCGCCAAAGCCCTGGAAAGCCTGGTGCCGGTAGACATCATCGACCTGCCGGTGGGCATGCAGCGTTACGCGATGTTCACCAACGACAACGGCGGCATTCTCGACGACCTGATGGTGGCAAACCTCGGTAATGACGAATTGTTCCTGGTGGTCAACGCCGCGTGCAAGGATCAGGACCTTGCCCACCTGCAAAAACACATCGGCGATCAGTGCACCATTACGGCGCTGTTCGAAGAGCGCGCTCTGCTGGCATTGCAAGGTCCGGCGGCGGTCACCGTGCTGGCGCGGCTGGCACCATCCGTTGAAAAAATGACTTTTATGCAGTTCGCCCGTGTCAATCTGCTCGGCGTTGACTGCTTTGTCAGCCGTTCGGGTTACACCGGTGAAGACGGTTTCGAAATCTCCGTACCAGCTGCAGATGCCGAAAGACTTGCCCGCGCCCTGCTCGCCGAACCGGAAGTCCAGGCCATTGGCCTCGGCGCTCGCGACTCGCTGCGTCTGGAAGCCGGTCTGTGCCTCTACGGCCACGACATGAACACCGAGACCACGCCGATCGAAGCCAGCCTGTTATGGGCGATCTCCAAGCCACGTCGCGCTGATGGCGCGCGGGCCGGCGGTTTCCCGGGCGCGGAGAATATTTTCGCCCAGCAACAGAATGGCGTGGCACGCAAACGCGTCGGCTTGCTGCCGCAGGAGCGCACTCCCGTGCGTGAAGGCGCAGAAATCGTCAACGAAGCCGGCGAAATCATCGGCAGCGTGTGCAGCGGTGGTTTCGGTCCGACCTTGGGCGGGCCGTTGGCGATGGGTTACCTCGACAGCGCATATGTCACCCTCGACACACCGGTTTGGGCCATCGTTCGTGGGAAAAAGGTGCAAATGCTTGTAAGCAAAATGCCATTTGTTCCACAACGCTACTATCGCGGCTGATTGACTGTTTCTATAAGTAACGCGATTGCGTTATGCGTGCACTAATGTGTAACGCAATCGCCACAAAAAAGTGCATTTTCTATCAACTGATTCGAATATGAACTTTGCTTATAACGATCGAAAACAATTGAACAGGCTAATCGTCTAAGACCGCACTAGCGAGAGGATTAACTTGCTCAAGCTCAGTAAAACCGGGGGCTTCGCAGGGCTTGTTTTTTCTCCCGTAGTTGGCGTAGAGTTTCTCCACTGTGTTTGCATGGGTCAGCTTGGAATCGTGACCTGGGCAGTAGCCTACAAGTTAGCTACATCCCGTTCGACGTCTTCTTACTCTCCTGCAACCAGCCCCAGTACTCTTTCATGAGAAAGAGACTGTCATTAATTTTTGCGTCAAAGGAAATAAGAAATGTCCACACGTCAGAGCGGTACCGTCAAGTGGTTTAACGACGAGAAAGGTTTTGGTTTTATCACTCCAGAAAGCGGTCCGGATCTGTTCGTACATTTCCGCGCCATTCAGGGCAACGGTTTCAAGAGCCTGAAAGAAGGCCAGAAAGTGACCTTCGTTGCTGTGCAGGGCCAGAAAGGCATGCAGGCTGACGAAGTACAAGCAGAAGCCTGATTTCTGTTACGAAAAAGCCCCTGATATTGATATCAGGGGCTTTTTTGTGCGCGCGAATCCGTAAAATGGCGCTTCATTTTGCGTCCAGAGGCTGCCATGTCGAAAAACCTGCTCACCCCACAGGGCGATTTTCCCGCCGTTGGTCTAGGCCGGCGTCTGGCGGCGATGTTCTATGACTTTCTGCTATGCACCGCCCTGCTGATCGTCACGGGTGGCATCTACAAGATGATTCAGGCAGCGATAATTGGTGAAGAGCGCCTGCGAGTGCTGACCGATGCCGGCAAGCTCGACGGTGATCCGCTCTACTCCACCTTACTGCTGTTGGTGCTGTTTGGGTTCTTCGCCAAGTTCTGGACCCATGGCGGTCAGACGCTGGGCATGCAGGTGTGGGGCATTCGTGTGCAGAACGCCAATGGCACGGCGATCAGCCTCTGGCAGGCGTTGTTGCGGTTTATGGTGTCGATTGCGTCGTGGCTGTGCGTGGGGTTGGGATTCCTCTGGTCGCTGTACGACAAGCAGAAGCGCACGTGGCATGACATCTATTCCGATACCCGCCTCGTCCGGATCCCGAAGAAGACCAAATAATTTTCAGACGCCGAAAACCACTGTAGGAGTGAGCCTGCTCGCGATAGCGGTGTGTCAGTCAACATTTTCGTTGTTTGACACACCGCTATCGCGAGCAGGCTCACTCCTACAGGTTTATTTATTGCCTGAAAGACCTCAGGCGTTACCGGCCAGCTTCATCCGCGCCGCTTGAGTAAAGTCGAGCATGCGCTTCAATGGCCGGATCGCCTGCGGAATCAACGCCGGATCAACAAAGATCTCGTTGGTCCCTTCCTTCAAGCTCTTGAGCGTGCGCTCAAGGGTGTTCATGGCCATCCACGGGCAATGTGCGCAACTGCGGCACGCCGCGCCGTTACCAGCGGTTGGCGCCTCGATGAAGACCTTGTCCGGGCACAGCTGCTGCATCTTGTAGAAGATGCCACGGTCAGTCGCAACGATCAGGGTCTTGTTCGGCAGCGATTGCGCGGCAGCGATCAACTGGCTGGTGGAACCCACGGCGTCCGCCAGTTCGATCACCGACGTTGGCGACTCCGGGTGCACCAGAATCGCAGCGTCCGGGTACAACGCTTTCATGTCTTCAAGCTGCTTGGACTTGAACTCTTCGTGAACGATGCAGGCACCGTCCCACAGCAGCATGTCGGCACCGGTCTGGCGCTGGATGTAGGTCCCCAGGTGCTTGTCCGGGCCCCAGATGATGGTCTCGCCGTTGTCCATCAGGCTTTCGACGATCTCCAGCGCGCAACTCGAAGTCACCACCCAATCAGCCCGAGCCTTAACGGCCGCGGAGGTGTTGGCATAGACCACCACCGTGCGCTCCGGGTGCTGATCGCAGAACGCCGAGAACTCGTCGACCGGGCAACCCAGGTCCAGCGAGCACGTCGCTTCCAGGGTCGGCATCAGCACGCGTTTTTCCGGGTTGAGAATCTTCGCGGTCTCGCCCATGAACTTCACGCCGGCGACCACCACGGTTTTGGCCGGGTGAGCATTGCCGAAGCGGGCCATTTCCAGGGAATCGGAGACGCAACCGCCGGTTTCTTCGGCCAGAGCCTGAATCACCGGATCGCAATAAAAGTGGGCCACCAGCACCGCGTCCTGAGCCTTGAGCTCGGCGGCAATGGCGGAACGGTAATAAGCCTCCTCCTCGGCCGTCAGCGGTTTGGGCTGTTTGGCATCGAGGTGAGCTTGAACCAGAAGGCGTTCGGAAATCTGCGTCATGTTCGCAAGACCTGCAGGCGCGTTCGCGCGAAAGTCGAGTATACACCCGGCTCCGGACCGCTTGAGGGTACCGCCGGGAGAGTGAGTATTATCAGGCACGGACAGCATTGAAGCTGCGCAAGGCTACAGAATATCCCGTTGATACAAAAGATGATTCTGACCTGCGTCAGCGCTGCGGGTATTGAAATAACGCGGAGCGAAATTACAGGCAAAAAAAAACCCGGAAATCCTCACTTTCGTGGGCCTTCCGGATTTTCTAAACCGCCAAAAATGGTGGGTCGTGTGGGATTCGAACCTACGACCAATTGGTTAAAAGCCAACTGCTCTACCAACTGAGCTAACGACCCGCTGTGTGGTGGCGCGTATAATACTGATTTTTAAGGACTATTCAACACCTTTTTGAAAATAATCAAAAATAAGGTGTTGGATCGTCCACACCAGCGGCCGCGAAGCCTTCTGCGCGCAGGCGGCAGCTGTCGCATTTACCGCACGCGCGGCCGTCATCGTCGGCCTGATAGCAGGAAACGGTGAGGCCATAATCAACGCCGAGCTTCACGCCCGCCTGGACGATCTGCGCCTTGCTCAGGTTCTGCAGGGGCGCCTGAATGCGGAAACCGTTGCCTTCCACACCGGCCTTGGTCGCCAGGTTGGCCATGCGCTCGAACGACTCGATAAACTCGGGACGGCAATCCGGGTAACCGGAATAGTCCACGGCGTTGACACCAATAAAGATGTCACGCGCACCCAGCACTTCTGCCCAGCCCAACGCCAGCGAAAGGAACACCGTGTTACGCGCCGGCACGTAAGTCACCGGAATGCCTTCGCCCAGCTCCTCCGGAATATCGATGCTGCTGTCGGTCAGTGCCGAGCCGCCCATACCATTCAGGTTGAGGCCAATCACCTTGTGTTCGATCACACCCAAGTCGCGGGCGACGCGGGCAGCGGCGTGCAGTTCGGCGTGCGAACGCTGGCCGTAGTCGAAGCTCATGGTGTAGCAGCGGTAGCCTTCGGCTCGTGCCATGGCCACGACGGTCGCCGAGTCCAGGCCACCGGACAGCAGGATGACCGCGCGTTTTTCGAGAGTGTTCAGTTGTTCGGTCATATCAGCGCCCCGGCTCGTCATTCCACAGATATTTATGCAACTGCAACTGCAACCGCACCGGCAGGTTGTCCGCCACCACCCAGTCCGCCAGATCGCGAGCATTGAGGTCATGGTGACTTGGGGAGAACAGCACTTCGCCGGCACGCCGATCAAGACCGTACTGAATCAGTTTGGAGACGGCCCAGTCATAGTCGTCGCGCGAGCAGATGACAAACTTCACCTGATCTTTGGGGCTCAGCAGTTCGATGTTCTCGTAACGGTTGCGATGGGCTTCTTTCGAGTCCGGCGTTTTCAGATCGACAACCCGACTGACGCGCGGATCGACGGCCGAAATGTCAAGTGCGCCACTGGTTTCCAGCGAAACCTCGTAACCGGCGTCACACAACTGCTTGAGCAAAGGAATGGCGTTCGGCTGCGCCAGCGGCTCACCGCCGGTGACACAGACGTAGCGCGGACGAAATCCGGCCACTTGCTCGAGGATGTCGTCGAGGGTGCGGATGGTGCCGCCACTGAACGCATAGGCGCTGTCGCAGTATTGGCAACGCAGAGGGCAACCGGTCAGGCGCACAAAAACAGTGGGCAGGCCGGCAGTCCGCGTTTCACCCTGCAACGAGTAGAAAACTTCGGTGATTCTCAATGTGTCTTGCATAGTCGCCACGGGCGTAACAGCTAAACAGGCTGTCCGCCTCCGTCAGGCACTTCAGGCAATCCCGCCAACGCGTAGACCGCAAGAAGCGTGTTTCAGAAAAAGGGCGTGAATTCTAACGAAAAAACCCGCGACAAGCGCGGGTTTCTTCTAAACGGGTAACACGACCTTACATGCGTTGCAGATCGCGTTGAGCCAACTGAGCGGCGGAGGTACCCGGATATTGGGCCACCACCTGCTGCAGAATGCCTTTGACCTTGTCGGTATGACCAAGGCGGCGCTCTACGTCAGCCAGCTTGTACAGCGAGTCTGGCACTTTGGCGTGCTTTGGATACAGCTGCGAAACCTTGGCGAAAGCCTGACCTGCGCCTTGCAGATCACCTTTGGCCAGATTCACTTCACCCAACCAGTACTGGGCGTTGCCCGCGTATTGGCTGTTCGGGTATTTGCGCAGGAAAGCGGCAAAAGCCTGGCTGGCCTTGTCGAAATCCTTGGCTTTGATCAGGTCGAAAGCGGCATCGTAATACAGCTTTTCCTTGGCCGGATCACCCGGTTCGCTGCTTGCAGCAGGTGCCTGGGCAGCAGCCCCGGCGCCAGCGGCAGCACCGGCAGCAGCACTTGCATCGCCACCGGCAGAAGAATTCTCAGGAGTCGCGGCAGGTGCAACGCCGGATCCTATGCGCCGATCAAGATCCTGGTATCGCTCCAGGGATTCCTGCTTCATGCGCGCAACCTGATTCTGCAGTTCTTCGATCACGCCTTGCTGGCGAGAAATCTGATCCTGCATCTGTTGCAATTGGTTGAACAGCATGCCTTGTGCCGAGGCAGGGGCCGAAGCCGCTCCCCCGGCATAGGCGCCGTTCGTACCGTAACCTGCAGGCGGATAACTGCTCCCGCTATTGTTATAACCGGAGTTGTCATCGACCACAGGAACCGCAGCCCACGCCGCAAGCGGCGCAAGGCTGAGAGCCAGAACAGTTACAGCACGACGGCACGTTCGCATATCGAATTACTTACGCAGTTCGACGCGACGGTTTTGAGCCCAGGACTGCTCGTCGTTGCCGGTAGCAACTGGACGCTCTTCGCCGTAGGAAACCAGTTCCAGCTGAGCTGGGGAAACACCTTGCAGTACCAGGTAGCGCTGAACGGCTTTCGCACGACGCTCGCCCAGTGCCATGTTGTACTCACGAGTACCACGTTCGTCGGTGTTGCCTTCCAGAACAACGCGAGCGCCGTTTGCTTTCAGGTCTTTGGCGTGAACGTCCAGAGCGCGCATGGCTTCTGGCTTCAGGTCCGAGCTGTCGTATTCGAAGTAGAAAGTGGTGATAGCGCGCAGAGCAGCTTCTTCGCTCAGGGAGCCGTCAACTGCACCAGTGTTTGCGCCGTAACCAGCGTTTGGATCTACCGCGCCTTCACCGGCATTGTCGCCGCCTTTGGACGAGCAACCTACAGCTACAGCCATGGCCAGAGCCAGCGCAGCAAATTTACCAAACTTCAGCATTTCCATCGTGAAACTCCTAATGAACCCCAGTGTGTTAAGTACAACGTATAGCGCCGCGTCAGTTCAGGTAAGGGGACCAGGACGGTTCTCTGACTTCGCCTTGAGCGGTAGGAAGCGGGAGCCTAACGCGTCCATTAATGGACACGAGCATCAAGACTCCCCGGCCCTGTTGGCGGGTGGCGTAGATTACCATGGTGCCGTTGGGCGCAACAGTAGGTGACTCGTCCAGAGTGCTATCAGTGAGGATCTTTACACTCCCTCGCTGCAGATCCTGAGCTGCCACCTTGAAATTGGTGAAGCCATCCTGACGATGGATCATCACCAAAGTCTTTTCATCAGCCGAAAGTTTCGGGTTGGCGTTGTAATTACCTACAAACGTCACACGCTCGGCACCACCGCCACTGGCGCTGGTTTTGTAGATCTGAGGCTTGCCGCCGCGGTCCGAGGTGAAGTAGATGGTCGAACCATCCTTGCCCCAGTACGGTTCGGTGTTGATGCCAGGACCTGCGGTCACACGGGTAATCTGACGCGAAGCCAGATTCATCACGTAGATATCCGGGTTACCGTCCTTCGACAGCACGAACGCCAGGCGATCACCGTTCGGCGACCAGGCTGGCGCGCCGTTCAGACCTTCGAAGTTGGTGATCTGCTCACGGCGACCGGTGTCGATGTTCTGCATGAAGATGCGTGGGCGCTTCTGCTCGAACGACACATAGGCGATGCGCTTGCCATCCGGTGCAAAACGCGGCGACAGGATTGGCTCACGCGATTGCAGCAAGGTCACGGCGCGAGCACCGTCGTAGTCCGAACGCTGCAGGGTGTAACGGGTGTTCTTCTCGGAGAAGCGCTCAGCCGTCACGTACAGCAGACGCGTCGAGAACGCACCTTCAATACCGGTCAGTTTCTGGAACGACTGGTCGGAGATGAAGTGCGCCATGTCACGCAGTTGCTCGGTGGTGCCGGAAACACTGCCGTCAGCCACTTTCTGTTCGGTGGCCACGTTGAACAGTGCCCACTGCACCTGCAGGCGACCGCCGGCTGGCGCAATGCTGCCGACCATCATGTATTGAGCACCCACCGCCTTCCAGTCACGGAAGATGATTTCGCTCGGCTGGCTTGGCTGGCTGATCATGTTTTGCTTTGGAATCGGCGAGTAGTAGCCCGAGTTACGCAAATCGTTACCAATGATTTCTGCCATGTCGTCCGGCAGCACGGCACCGCCCTGCATGCCGAACGGTACGACTGCGATCGGAGTAGCCCGATCGCTGCCGCTGGTAACCAGAATGTTCTTTTCATCCGCCATCGCGATCCCTGCCATGCAGCAGATCACGACCAGCATTCCTCGAAGAAGGTTTCTCACAAGGCTAGATCCTCAGGTGTGAATGTCATCTTGAATGAACGATACGGAGCGAAATCGCTCGGCTTCATTCCCTGCATTTCTGTCAAACGTCCAATATTCTTCACTGCCGCGACTGCCGACGCATCGAACGGACCATCGCCACTGGACTTGGCGACGCTGACCGAAGTCACCGTACCGTCCGGCAACATCCCGATCTGCAGTACAACTGTCATGCCTTTGCGTGCCGAAGGTGGACGGGCCCAGCCCTCTGCAGCTCGCGCACGAATCAGGTCATCGAAACTGCCCGCGACTTCGTCACCCTGCTCATCGGCCAAGGCCTGCTGGCGCTGCGGCGTATCGGAAAGCAAATCGGCCAAGGCCTGAGCCTTTTTGTCTTCAGTCGATTTACGTGCCGCATCCTGCGCTTTCTTCTTCGCAGCATCGGCAGCAGCTTTCTTCTTCGCGTCTTCGGCGACTTTCTTCTTCGCCTCTTCAGCTTCAGCTTTCTTCTTGGCGTCTTCGGCGGCTTTCTTCTTCGCGTCTTCGACGATCTTCTTCTTGGCTTCTTCAGCAGCGGCTTTCTTGGCCTCTTCTTCAGCAGCCTTTTTCGCTTCTTCTTCAGATTTCTTCTTGGCTATATCAGCCAATTGTTTCTCTTCAGCCTTTTTGGCTTCGGCGGTCTTCTTGGCTTCGTCGGCTTTCTTGGCTTCATCAGCCTTTTTCGCCTCGTCTGCTTTCTTCGACTCGTCGGCCTTCTTGGCTTCCTCGGCTTTTTGAGCCGCTTCTTCTTTCTTTTGTTCCGCAGCGGCCTTGATCTCTTCCTGCTCGACCTTCTTCTGCTCCATCTGCTCGACTTCGGTCTGGCGCGCGGCGGATTTCTTCGCCTCACCCGCAATCTTCTGATTGGTCTGGGTGGTTGCCTGACTTTTCGATTTCAGTTGGTAGAGGGTCGCCTGGACAATCGGCTTGGCCGGCGGCAGCTCTGGTGTAAAGGCAAAACTGACGAACAGCATGCCGAACACCAGCACGTGCAGGACAATTGCCAGAACGCTAGGCCAGAAGTAGCTTTCCGAGGCGGACGGCTCTCGCTGTTGCTGCATCAGGGGGCCTCGGTAATCAAACCAACATTACCGACCCCGGCTTTCTGCAGCCCGCCCATGGCGCCCATGACGGAACCATAGTCGACGGTCTTGTCACCGCGGATGAAGACCTGGGTACGCTTGCCGCCTTCAGTGCCGGCACGAATGATCTTGGTCACCGCGTCGGTCATTTGCGGCAGAGTCATGGCCCTGTCCTGTTGCTTCTCGGTATCGACTTCGCTGCCAAGGTTCCAGTAGTAGGTCTTGTCAGCCTTGATCGAAATGGTCAGGACCTGGGTGTTGTTGTCCTGCGGCAAGGCTTCGCTGGAAACCTTGGGCAGATCAACTTTCACGCCCTGATTGAGCATCGGCGCGGTCACCATGAAGATGACCAGCAGTACCAACATCACGTCGATGTAAGGCACCACGTTCATCTCGGCAACCGGCTTGCGCTTTTTGCGAGCTCGAGCGATTAAAGCCATTGGAAATTACCTGCTTATTCTTCGCTGGTGTGCACTTTGCGGTGCAGGATCGCCTGGAATTCATCGGCGAAGGTGTAGTAGCGGCCCAACAAGGTTTCGCTGCGAGCGGCGAAACGGTTGTAAGCGATTACGGCAGGGATCGCGGCGAACAGACCGATCGCAGTAGCGATCAGAGCTTCGGCGATACCCGGGGCCACAGTGGCCAGGGTTGCTTGCTGGGCGCTGGCCAGACCGCGGAAGGAGTTCATGATGCCCCACACGGTACCGAACAGACCGATGTACGGACTGACCGAACCGACAGTGGCGAGGAACGGCAGGCTCTGCTCCAGTTTCTCTTCTTCGCGGGAAATGGCGACGCGCATGGCACGGGCCACACCTTCCATGACCGCTTCAGGGTCGACACCTGGCTGCTGACGCAGACGGGAGAACTCCTTGAAGCCGGCACGGAAGATCTGCTCCACACCCGAATCAGGGTCAGGGTTGCTGCCCGCCTGACGGTACAGCTTGGACAGGTCGATACCCGACCAGAAGCGCTCTTCGAAGCTCTCCAGGGCGCGTCGACCGGCGCGCAGCAGATTGCTGCGCTGAAAGATCATGATCCATGAGGTCACCGATGCGGCCACCAGGGTCAACATTACCAACTGCACCACGATGCTGGCATTGCTGACCAGGCTCCACATGGAGGAATGGTCGACGACGTTAGCTTCCACGCTTTATCTCCTGCTTTGAGTGTGTACCCGGGCCGACCGCGTCGGCAAAGGCCGCACGCAAGTCTTCGGGAAGGGCCCGGGGTTTCAAACTGTTAGTGCGCACACAGGCCACCAAAAACTGCCCCTCACAGAGCAGCACATTATCCGTTGCCCGCCTGACCTGCTGTTTGAAGCGCAGGCTGACCCGGTTCAATTCGATTACATCAGCGCTTACCAGCAGTTCGTCGTCCAGTCGCGCCGGCGCGTGATAGCGCGCTTCGCTGGAGTGCACGACAAACAACAGGTCCTCCCCTGCCAGCTGCGATTGGGCAAAGCCCAGCTCGCGAAGCCGCTCGGTTCGAGCCCGTTCCATAAACTTGAGGTAATTAACGTAATACACGATGCCGCCCGCATCGGTGTCCTCGTAATAAACGCGACAACGATGTGCGAACGACTCAAGCCCGTTTTGCGCGCGCATACTCTAGTGCTTACTCCTCAGGTTGCCAATCCGGCCAGGCAACTGTTTTTCATGGTTTCAGGGCTTTACCGCAAAAGTACCGTCCTATGACCGTACAAACCCTGAATAAATCGACAAAAAATGTGTATCAATCGTCCACGGCATCGAGAAACTCGTCTGCCACGGGCATTTCACCCATTCGTGACGGGATGTTTAAACCAAAGTGCAGGTACGCATGGCGCGTCACCACCCTGCCCCTAGGAGTGCGCATGATGTAACCCTGCTGGATCAGATACGGCTCCAGCACATCTTCAATCGTGTGGCGTTCCTCACTGATTGCAGCGGCGAGGCTGTCGATACCGACGGGGCCGCCATCGAACTTCTCGATCATGGTCAATAGCAGGCGGCGATCCTGATGATCGAAACCGTGCTCGTCGACATCCAGCAGGTTCAGCGCCAGGTCTGCCACCGCTTTGGTGATATGGCCCTTTGCACGCACTTCGGCGAAGTCGCGCACACGGCGCAGTAGACGGTTGGCGATCCGCGGCGTGCCCCGGGCGCGGCGCGCGATTTCGAACGAGCCTTCCGGATCCAGCGGCAGACCGAGGATGGCTGCGGAACGGCTGACAATCGTCGCCAGATCAGCCGTGCTGTAGAACTCCAGACGCTGGACGATACCGAAGCGGTCACGCAACGGGTTAGTCAGCATGCCGGCGCGAGTCGTCGCGCCGACCAGCGTGAATGGCGGCAGATCGAGCTTGATCGAACGCGCTGCCGGCCCTTCGCCAATCATGATGTCGAGTTGAAAGTCCTCCATCGCTGGATACAGCACTTCTTCAACGATCGGCGACAGGCGATGGATTTCGTCGATGAACAACACATCGTGCGGCTCAAGATTGGTCAGCAACGCCGCCAGATCACCCGGACGTTCAAGCACCGGCCCGGAAGTGCTCTTGATCGATACGCCCATTTCCTGAGCGATGATGTTGGCCAGCGTGGTCTTGCCCAGACCCGGCGGGCCGAAGATCAGCGTATGGTCGAGGGATTCGCTTCGGCCACGGGCGGCCTGGATGAACAGCTCCATCTGCTCGCGCACGGTCGGCTGGCCGATGTAGTCGGCCAGGCTGACCGGGCGAATGGCCCGGTCCTGGACTTCTTCGCGCTCGCGCGGGCTGTGCGCGGCGGTGATCAGACGATCAGCTTCAATCACTTAAATCATTCCCTTCAGGGCGCGGCGGATCAGGTCTTCACTGCTCAAATTCTTGTCCTTGATGGCGGTAATCGCCTTGCTCGCTTCCTGCGGCTTGTAGCCCAGGGAAATCAGCGCACTGACCGCATCGTTCTCGGCGGTGTTAACCGGCGCCGGGCCATCCGGCTGGTTCGGCACGAGCGCGAACATGGCTGGCGTAGTTTCCCAGGCCTTGAAGCGATCCTTGAGTTCGACCAGCAGGCGTTCGGCGGTTTTCTTGCCGACACCCGGCACCTTGGTCAACGCCGAGGTGTCCTGAGACTGCACGCAGCGGATCAACTCGTCGACTTCCAGACTCGACATCAAGGCCAGGGCCAATTTTGGCCCGACACCATTGAGACGGATCAACTCGCGAAAAAAGTCTCGCTCACGCTTGCCGGCAAAACCATAGAGTAATTGCGCGTCTTCGCGTACGACCAAATGCGTGTGCAAGGTCAGCGGTTCACCGACCGACGGCAGGCGATAAAGCGTGGTCATGGGCACTTCCAGCTCATACCCGAGGCCGTTTACATCCAGAATCAGGTGCGGCGGCTGTTTTTCAGCCAGGGTGCCGCGCAAGCGTCCAATCACGTTTCAGATCCTTGAGCGTTGGCCAGCCGTGGGCTGGCGACTGTCGAAAGGCGGATTTCGGGCCGACGACCCAGGCGCAAAAACCGGCTTTCAGGAAAATTGATGCTGATGCTATCAGAGACGCAGGCGCCCGCCACGACTGCGTGCCGTTCCCAGGCCGTGCGGCAGCAGACTGGAACGTGTGTGCGCGTGGCAAATGGCAATGGCCAGAGCGTCAGAGGCATCGATTTGCGGTTTGCTGGTGAGTTTGAGCATGTGCATGACCATCATCTGCACCTGCTCTTTATTGGCGGCGCCGGTGCCGACAACGGCTTGCTTGACCTGCGTGGCCGTATATTCGGCGATCTCCAGGCACTCTTCCGCACCGGCGACGATCGCTGCACCGCGCGCCTGCCCCAGTTTCAGCGCCGAGTCGGCGTTTTTCGCCATAAACACCTTTTCGATGCCCATGGTCACCGGCCCGTAGGTCTGGATGATCTCGCGCACGCCGCGATAGACGATTTGCAGGCGTTCGTGCAGCTCGCCCGCACCAGTGCGGATGCAGCCGGATGCCACATAGATACAGCCGCCACGCCCGGTATCGCGAACAATCCCGTAACCGGTGATGCGCGAACCGGGGTCGATACCAAGAATTAAAGTCATAACGCCTGCAGATTCGGTAAAAGCACGATTTTCAAATCAACCCATAACAAATGTGGGAGCGAGCCTGCTCGCGAAAGCGGTTTCATCATCAGCAACGATGTTGCCTGAAAATCCGCCTTCGCGAGCAGGCTCGCTCCCACATTGAATCGTAGCCGCTCTTAACCGAGCTGAGCGGCCACGTCTTCCGGAATATCCGCGTTGGAATAAACGTTCTGCACGTCATCCAGATCCTCAAGCATGTCGATCAGCTTCAGCACCTTCTCCGCACCTTCCAGATCCAGCTCAGCGCTGGTGGTTGGCTGCATGACGATTTCCGCGTCATCGCCCTTGAACCCGGCGGCTTCCAGCGCGTTACGCACGGCATAGAAACTGGTGAACGAGGTGAACACATCGATCGAGCCGTCTTCGTGGCTGACCACGTCATCGGCATCGGCTTCCAGCGCCGCTTCGGTCAGTGCGTCCTCATCAACGCCCGGCGCGAAGCTGATCTGGCCTTTGCGCTCGAACAAGTAAGCTACCGAACCGTCGGTGCCGAGGTTACCACCGCACTTGCTGAACGCATGGCGCACAGCAGCAGCAGTACGGTTGCGGTTGTCGGTCATGCACTCGACCATCACCGCCACGCCGCCCGGGCCGTAACCTTCATAGGTCAGCTCTTCAACGTTATCCGCTTCGGTGGCGCCAGCGCCGCGCGCCACGGCACGGTCGATGATGTCGCGGCTCATGTTCGCGCTCAGCGCCTTGTCCAGGGCCAGACGCAGACGCGGGTTGGAACCCGGATCACCGCCGCCCTGACGGGCTGCAACGGTCAACTCGCGGATCCACTTGGTGAAGATCTTGCCTCTCTTGGCATCCTGACGTTCTTTGCGGTGCTTGATGTTCGCCCACTTGGAATGACCTGCCATAACTCGCTCCGAATTCTCTTTGAAACGTTGCCCGCCCTGCTCATGCAGCGGCCAGCAAACAAAAAAATCTCGACCTGCTCTTTGTAGAAAGAAAAAAGGCGCACCCGAAGATGCGCCTTCAGGCCCGTCTTACTCAGCCTTTGGCGTTTCGCGCAAACGAATGTGCAGCTCGCGCAGTGCCTTGGCATCCACCACACCCGGCGCTTGCGTCATGACGTCGGCAGCACTCTGGGTTTTCGGGAAGGCGATCACTTCACGGATCGACTGGGCGCCGGTCATCAGCATCACCAGACGGTCCAGACCGAAGGCCAGACCACCGTGCGGCGGTGCGCCGTACTTCAGGGCGTCGAGCAGGAAGCCGAATTTCTCTTCCTGTTCCGCTTCGTTGATGCCCAACAGACGGAACACCGACTGCTGCATCTCTTTACGGTGGATACGGATCGAACCGCCACCCAGCTCGGTGCCGTTCAGCACCATGTCGTAGGCACGGGACAGGGCCACGGCCGGGTTGGCCTCGAGCTCTTCCGGGGTGCACTTCGGCGCGGTGAACGGGTGGTGCAATGCAGTGAAGCTGCCGTCTTCGTTCTCTTCGAACATCGGGAAGTCGACGACCCACATTGGCGCCCACTCGCAGGTCAGCAGCTTGAGGTCGTGACCGAGCTTGATGCGCAGTGCGCCCAGAGCTTCGCTGACGATCTTGGCCTTGTCGGCGCCGAAGAACACGATGTCGCCATCGACTGCGCCAACGCGATCGAGGATCACGTTGAGCTTGTCTTCAGGGATGTTTTTCACGATCGGCGATTGCAGACCGTCAACACCGGCAGCGCGCTCGTTGACCTTGATGTACGCCAGGCCCTTGGCACCGTAGATGCCGACGAACTTGGTGTAATCGTCGATCTGCTTGCGTGGCATGCTCGCCCCGCCTGGAACGCGCAGTGCGGCGATACGGCATTTCGGATCGTTAGCCGGGCCGCTGAACACCTTGAATTCAACTTCTTTCAGTTGATCGGCAACGTCGACCAGTTCCAGCGGGTTACGCAGGTCTGGCTTGTCGGAACCGTAGCGGCGCATGGCTTCTTCGAAAGTCATGTGCGGGAAATCGCCGAATTCCAGACCCAGCACTTCCTTGAACAGGTTGCGGATCATTTCTTCAGTCAGGCCCATGATCTCTTTTTCATCGAGGAAGCTGGTCTCGATGTCGATCTGGGTGAATTCAGGCTGACGGTCAGCACGCAGGTCTTCGTCGCGGAAGCACTTGGCGATCTGGTAGTAACGGTCGAAACCGGCAACCATCAGCAGTTGCTTGAACAGCTGTGGCGATTGCGGCAGGGCGAAGAACGAACCAGCGTGGGTACGGCTTGGCACCAGATAGTCACGCGCACCTTCAGGGGTGGCACGGGTCAGGATCGGCGTTTCAACGTCGAGGAAGCCGTTCTCGTCGAGGAAGCGACGGATGCTGGTGGTCATGCGCGAGCGCAGACGCAGCTTCTCGGCCATTTCCGGGCGACGCAGATCGAGGAAGCGATAGCGCAGGCGGGTTTCTTCGCCGACGTCGGAGAACTCGTTCAGCGGGAACGGCGGGGTTTCCGACTCGTTCAGCACTTCCAGCTCGTAGCCCAGGACTTCGATCATGCCCGACGCCATGTTGGCGTTGGTCGCGCCGGCCGGACGCAGGCGAACCTTGCCGGTGATCTTCACGACGTACTCGCTGCGCACGCGATCGGCAGCGGCGAAGCTCTCGGCGCGATCCGGATCGAATACCACCTGGGCCAGACCGTCACGATCACGGATATCGAGGAAAATCACCCCGCCGTGGTCGCGGCGACGGTGAACCCATCCGCAAAGGGTAATTTCCTGGCCTTCCAGGCTTTCGTTCAGTTGGCCGCAATAGTGGCTGCGCATCATGATAATGGTTCGCTTCTCGTCATTCGATATTCGGTGGAGATCCCGTTGCTTTCAAAGCAATGCGGAAACTCACGCGTGTCGTTCAACCTGGGGTTGAACCCTAGTCAGATTTGTCGCCACCGGCCAGATTCTTCTTGGTCCCGGTCTTGAAATCGGTTTCGTACCAACCGCTGCCGCTGAGGCGAAAGCCTGGCATGGACAGCTGTTTCTTGAGCTCTGGCGCCTGGCAGGCAGGGCAGTCGACCAGCGGTGCATCGCTGATCTTTTGAATGGCTTCCAACTGATGACCACAGGAAGCACATTGGTAATCGTACATCGGCATGGGGGTGTCTCGGCGATCAGATTGCCACCGCGCGCAGGGCTTTGCGGCGAAAGAGCGGGATTATATCGATTAAATGCGGCCTGTGCAGCCGTAAGACTGCACAGGCCGAGACCTCGTTTGCAACCGCCGTTTCAGAGCGATTCGGCAGCTGCTGCCTGCTTGACGCCGTTCATGACGCACACCACCCGCACCAGCGCGCTGAAATTTCTCACCCCGCCGTGACGCAGATGCACTTCGCGGTCGACGTGGGACAACAGCGAGCTAATCGAACAGCAGTTATCTGCGGCCATGTTGCCGAGGATGTTCCAGTAGACCCGCTCCAGCCGCAGACAGGTCGCATAACCGTTCAGACGCACGGATCGTGACGATGGCTGAACCAGTGCCATGTCGAACTCGCTGATGAACGGATCAACTTTCAACTCATGGGGCAAGCCGACAATCCTGTCGCCTCGCCTGTCTCCCTCTGCCATATCAGTGACACTCCTTTGCCATCTCTGCTTGTTTGAAAAGTCACATCCTGTGGCCTTCATAAAAGCGCAGACACAAAGTTATAGCCAGACGACTTATTGACCGACTCCGTAGGATAAGCCAACGACACAGGTAGGATTGCGGACAGCGCACGAGCCCCGCTGGCGGGCCCGCGCACTAGGGGGATTACGCTTCCAGCAGCGAGCGCAGCATCCACGCCGTTTTTTCGTGAACCTGCATGCGCTGGGTCAGAAGGTCTGCGGTCGGTTCATCGCTGACCTTGTCGAGCAGCGGGAAGATGCCACGGGCCGTGCGGGTCACGGCTTCCTGACCATCGACCAATTGTTTGATCATGTCTTCGGCACTCGGCACGCCCACCTCTTCCTTGATAGAAGAAAGGCGCGCGTACGTGGCATAGGCGCCCGGCGCCGGAAAGCCCAATGCGCGAATACGCTCGGCGATCGAGTCCACGGCCAGCGCCAGCTCGTTGTATTGCTCTTCGAACATCAAGTGCAGCGTACGAAACATCGGGCCGGTGACGTTCCAGTGGAAGTTGTGGGTTTTCAGATACAGCACGTAGGTGTCCGACAGCAGACGCGACAAGCCTTCGACGATGGATTTGCGATCTTCTTCACTGATACCGATATCGATTGCCATGTTTACCCCCTAACGGCGATTGAATTCATCCAACAGGTGCAGACCCACTCTAGCAAGGCTGTCGACACCCCGCAGCCCCGATCAGGTGCCCACACTGCGACAAATCGACCGAGGCGATGCCGCTGGCCGGGCTGATTTGAGTAGCCGCAGGCTTTGCTGTTAAATAGGCAGTGTGTCGCCATGCCCCATTTTTCGGGGCGTGGCGCATAGGCTGATGCCGTGAACGTGTCCACCGCCTCTTATTTTGTTCCGAAGCGAACCGTGCGCCTTCAGCTCTTCCTTGTGAGCCGTCATAAACGTGAGCCAATCAAAATGTTGAAAATCGTCCACCTGCTAATGGGCGCAGCGGCCTTGCTGCTGTCGTTCATACCCAGCTTGAAATCCGAAGCCGTTCCTTACCTGCAACAACCCGATGCACTTTACCTGGCCTTTTTCGGCCTGCTGAACCTGGTGATCGCCCCAGTGATTCCTTACTGGAACAAAGGCCCTCGTCAGCATCTGCAAAACCTGGTCAGCGCTCTTCTGGTGCTGACTGTCGTCCTGCAAACCTTGACCCTGATCGCCCCGATGCCCGTCATCGCCGGCCAGCCAGCGGTGCTGTTCACCCTGGTGATCGCACTGGTTGCCGTGGTCTTGCACCTGGCTGTGAGCTTCTATCGTTCTTCACCGGCTGCCGCTCCAACCAGCTATGACATGACCAATCGCGATACCGGTACCGTCAAGTGGTTCAACACCTCCAAAGGCTTCGGCTTTATCTCCCGGGATTCCGGCGATGATATTTTCGTGCACTTTCGCGCGATCCGTGGCGAAGGTCACCGCGTCCTGGTCGAAGGCCAGCGCGTGGAGTTCTCGGTGATGAACCGCGACAAGGGCCTGCAAGCCGAGGACGTGATCGCCGCGCTGCCGCGACGCTGATCCAGGCATGAAAAAACCGCGAGCAGCGTGCTGTTCGCGGTTTTTTTACGCCTGCTGAAAAGTACCGGCCTCAGTAGTGCGGCGGTGGCGCCTCATCGTCAAAGGATTCGAACTGGCCGACCATCTCTTCCTGGCGCTTGAGCAGGGCTGCCATCTGCAATTGCAGGCGCTCGACCACGCGCTGCTGGGCCACCAGCACGTCGTTCAATGCCTGAATGGTGTCATCCTGAAACGCCAGACGACTTTCCAGATCGGTAACGCGTTCTTCCAGACTCATGACTCAGCCCTCCACAAAGGTGAAATGCTCGGTCAGGACCAGCCGCAACCGTTCGCGAATAGCAGCGACCTGCTCGGCACTATATGGCCTGGCCGGGTGTTTGCCCCAGACCGGCGCCGGCCAGGCTGCGTCGTCACGTTTGCGCACAATCACATGCATGTGCATCTGACTGACAACGTTACCCAAGGTCGCGACGTTCATTTTGTCGGCATCGAACAGATCCTTGAGCAGCTCAGCCAGCGCGGTGGTTTCCTGCCAAAACTGCTGTTGATCGGCGACATCCAACTGAAACAACTCACTGATATCGTCCCGACGAGGCACCAGAATGAACCAAGGGTAGTTGGCATCATTGGACAACAGCAGTCGGCAGAGAGGGAAATCACCGATGGTCAGCGTGTCCTGTTGAAGTCGTGAATCTAAAGCAAACACTGCGCGCACTCCCGGCTGATCATTATTCAGCTTAGCGGCCATCCCGATGGACAGCGCACCAAGCGACAGGACGGCAGCATACCTGCGAATGCGCCAGCCTTCACGACGACGGTGAACCCCGTCGCTCTGCCAACGCCCCGAGATGTGACATTTGCGAGCGCGACGCACCAGCACGGAACCAACATCGACGTTCAGCGCAAAAAAATGACCAGAATCAGCAGAGACGTGCAGCGTCATGCCCCTGCAAGCTGTATGAATTCAGAACAGCTGCAAATTTTTTTGCACCAAAACCGCACAGTGCGTCTACGCTCACTGCGTCGGGCATCCGCCAAATACTCACCGGCGGGGTGAACCGGTAACGTTTTTGGATGTCACGCGCGTTTCTCGGCGTGACAACACCATAGGAGGAATGGCGTCAAGCAATGAAAAAATCAGGCTTGAAGCCCAGCTTTCACGAGGTTTTCACAAACGCAGGCGGGTGTTCAGAAAAATAACCGCAGCGAAATTGCGGTTTGTGCACGCTTGTTGCATTCGTACCCATATGGACTATAAGCGCACCACTGGAAGTGGATGCCTTAAGCCCCATAAGAACAGTGGCAGGGTTGCCCGATGGAGATTCAAGTGTTTTGCCAGGGACTCTTTTTTACCGATGCAAAAAGGCCCATAAACAGCGAGAAAGTTGTCAGTCCGGCTGCGTCGGTACTGTGAATTTGCGACATCCACCACGTCATTTGCGACACCGTCGTAAAGAAGCTGAAAGGTTGGAATAGCAAGTATCGCCAACATTGTCGGCGTGATATAAGTTTGCGCCGACACAAAAAGAAAGAGCCGCCCAGATAATAAAACAGGTGGGACGGCAGTACTCTTCTAAAACCAAAGGAGCAAATCACGATGCGCGTGATGAAGTGGAGCATGATCGCACTGGCAGTTGCTGCAGCCGCCAGTACTCAAGTGGCTACGGCCGCACCGTTTGTAAGTGACCAGTCTGAAGCCAAAGGTTTTGTTGAAGACGCCAAGCTCGACCTGCTGGTACGTAACTATTACTTCAACCGCGATAACAAGAACGGTAATGCTGACGTAAAAGACTGGACTCAAGGTCTGCTGGGCAACTTCAGCTCTGGCTACACCCAAGGTACTGTTGGTGTCGGTATCGATGCGTTCGGCTATCTGGCCATCAAACTCGACGGCGGTGATGGTACCTCCGGTTCGGGCAACATGAGCCGCAGCGACTTTGTCGATCCGAACAACGGTTCTCGTGATGTCAACGACAGCCAAGGCAAAGCCGGTGCAGCGGTCAAATTCCGCGTTTCCAAAACCGAGCTGAAAGTCGGCGACATGCAGCCTAGCACCGCACCAGTATTCGCTGTGGGGGGCTCGCGCATCCTTCCTCAATCTGCCAGCGGGTTCCAGCTGCAGAGCAGCGAAATCAAAGATCTTGACCTCGAGGCCGGCCACTTCTACTCGTCGACCAGCCAGGACAAGAACTCCCGTGATGGCGAGCTGTATGCCAACTACGCGGGTATAGACGCCGACTCCATCGACTATTTCGGTGGCAAGTACGGCATCACCGAGAACCTGAGCGCATCGCTGTACGGTGCCAAGCTGGAAGATATCTGGAACCAGTACTACGCCAACGTGAACCTCACCACGCCATTCGGTGGTGACACCTCGCTGAACACTGACTTCAACATCTACCGCACCACTGATACCGGTGACAAAAACGTAGGCGACATCAGCAACACTACGTTCTCCCTGGCAACTGCGCTCTCGTTCCTGAAAGCACACACCATTACCCTGGCCTTCCAGAAGGTCAACGGCGACACACCATTCGACTACATCGGTGTGGGCAAGAACAACCGTGGCGGCGACTCGATCTTCCTTGCCAACTCCATTCAGTACTCTGACTTCAACGGTCCAAACGAGAAATCCGCCCAGATCCGTTACGACCTGAAGATGGCTGAATACGGCGTGCCGGGCCTGAGCTTCATGACTCGCTACGTTAAAGGTTGGGACATCGACGGCACCGGCTTGGCAGCTAACAGCCGGTATCGTGATAGGGATGGCAATCCGCTCTACGGCGAAGATGGCAAACACCACGAGACCAACCTGGAAGTCAAATACGTAGTTCAGAATGGTCCGGCCAAGGATCTTTCGTTCCGTATTCGTCAAGCCTGGCACACTGCCAACGCCGACGAGGGTGAAGGCGACGTTAAAGAGTTCCGCCTGATCGTCGACTACCCACTGTCGATCTTGTAATCGCCAAACACTAGTTTGCGGTAACAACAAAAAGGCCCATCTCGCGATGGGCCTTTTTTATTGCCTGTCACTTGCAATAGTTGCCTGACCGACAAGTCAGGCAATTAATTAGCAACCTATCATTGTGTTGCCGATTCCTGCACCACACGAATTACCCGCTGCGGGAAAGGAATATCAATTCCTGCAGTCTTTAAACGATCACGCGACTGTTCGTTAAACATGAACATCACGTCCCAGTAGTCCGCAGTTTTAACCCAGACACGCAGCGAAACAGTGATCGAACTGTCGCCCAAGGTCGAAATCACGGCTTGTGGCGCAGGATCCTGCAACACGCGCTCATCCTTGGCCAGATCCAGCAACACCTGACGGGCCTTTTGCAGATCGGCTTCGTAATCCACGCCCACATCAAACACAACCTTGCGGGTTGGCTGACGGTTGGTGTTGGTGATAATGCCGTTCGACAGGTTGCCGTTTGGCACGATGATGGTTTTGTTGTCGCCAGTACGCAGCACGGTGTGGAAAATCTGGATGCTGTCGACCGTACCCGACACGCCTTGCGCCTCGATCCAGTCACCGATACGGAACGGACGGAACAGCAGAATCAGCACGCCACCAGCGAAGTTCGCCAGGCTGCCCTGCAACGCCAAGCCGATGGCCAGACCGGCCGCACCGATCGCGGCAACGAAAGAGGTGGTTTCAACACCGATCATCGAAGCGACGCTGACAATCAGCAGCACTTTGAGAATGATGTTCGCCAGGCTACTGATAAAACCCTGCAGTGCCAGATCGGCATTACGCAAGGCCAGCAAACCGCCAAGCTTTTGCGTGACCTTGTTGATCAGCCACCAGCCGATGGCCAGGGTAATCACGGCCAGCAGCACGCGACTGCCGTACTCCATGATCATCGGGATCCACGCTTGGGATGCCTTGACCAGGTTGTCCACCTCAGCATTCAAATCCATATTCTATCTCCTGATTTCCGGCTTCCCGGGCTGTAAAAAATCAGCGGCAGAAAGACCGAACCCGCTGGGGCTCAATCGTTTCTGCCGTTGCTTGGGCCTCGGACGCTGAAAACGCCGAGAGGTTCCCCGACCGGAAAGCTTAGTCGCGGAAGTTGTTGAACTGCAGTGGCATGCCGAATTCCTTGGCCCGCAGCGCCGCGATGGCCTCTTGCAGGTCATCACGCTTCTTGCCGGTCACGCGTACTTGCTCGCCCTGAATGGCCGCCTGCACTTTGAGCTTGGCATCCTTGATGTGGCCGACGATTTTCTTCGCCAGTTCCTTGTCGATACCTTCCTTGAGCACGGCGTCCTGCTTCATCAGCTTGCCCGATGCGTAGGCGTCTTTGACTTCAAGGCACTGCACATCGATCTTGCGTTTGACCAGCGCCAGCTTGAGGATTTCGATCATCGCTTCCAGCTGGAATCCGGCTTCAGCGGTCAGGCTGACGGTGAGGTCCTTTTCCTTGAACTCGAAGCTGCCTTTGCCTTTCAGGTCATAACGACGATCGAGTTCCTTCACGGCGTTCTCGACCGCGTTGGTGAGTTCGTGTTTGTCCAGTTCGGATACCACGTCGAACGACGGCATGTAATCTCTCCAATAAAAAGGCGCGCTCGATGTGGATGGAGCGCGCTTGGCTTGCGGTTAAAATCGGGCTCATTATAACGGGTCTTTTCCCACCGACACGGCGAGCCGCACATGCCTGTACGCAATCGAGCAAAAAACTGATGGCCACCCCCTGGCATATTCTCGGCGCCGGCAGTCTCGGCACACTGTGGGCCACACGTCTGGCTCGCGCCGGCCTGCCGGTCAGACTGATCGTGCGTGATGCCGAACGCTTGCAAAGCTATCAGGCTGCGGGCGGCTTGACGCTGGTGGAGCAAGGTGTGGCGAGCAGCTATGCGGTTCCCGGCGAAACACCCGACGGTCCCGAGCCGATCAGCCGTTTGCTGGTAGCCTGCAAAGCCTACGACGCAGAAAACGCCGTCGCCCGCCTCGCCCCACGACTGACAGCGGACGCCGAACTGATCCTTCTGCAAAACGGCCTCGGCAGTCAGGACGCCGTCGCCAACCGTGTGCCAATGGCACGCTGCATCAGCGCTTCAAGCACCGAGGGTGCATTTCGCGATGGCGACTGGCGCGTAGTGTTTGCCGGCCACGGCTTCACTTGGCTGGGCGACGCTGGCCATCCGGTCGCACCGATCTGGCTGGACGATCTGGACGCGGCAAAGATCCCCCACGAATGGAGCACCGATATCCTTACGCGGTTGTGGCGCAAACTGGCGCTCAACTGCGCGATCAATCCGCTGACCGTGCTGCACCATTGCCGCAACGGTGGCTTGCAGGAGCACCATTGCGAAGTCGCCACCCTGTGCGCCGAACTCGCCGAATTGCTCGAGCGCTGCGGCCAACCCGCCGCCGCCGACAACCTGCAACAGGAAGTCGAACGGGTGATCCACGCTACGGCTGCCAACTACTCGTCGATGTATCAGGACGTCGCCAACCAGCGCCGTACCGAAATCAGCTATCTGTTGGGCCACGCCTGCAAAGTCGCCACGCGCCATCAGTTGAACCTGCCGCACCTCAATCGATTGCAGCAACGACTGGTCGCTCATCTGCACAGCCTTGGATTGCCCAGCGACTGAGCAGCGGCTACGCTGGCCACTTGTTCCTTTGTTGCGATAAACCTGATGCCATTGCGCCAGCGTCTCGAAAACCTGCCGGTCGGCCAGAAACTGCTGGCCGCCCTGCTGGTGCTGTTGACCACTGTCCTGCTGGTCGCCAACCTGACCTTTATCAGCGCCGCCTATTACATCTCCCAGGAAAGCATGGCACCGCAGGCCTTGCAGACCATCGGCCGACTGATTGCCAACCCGAGTCTGGTCAGCGAAGCGCTGCAATCACCGCAAAGCGCCGAGCGTCTGCTCAAAGAACTCGACAGTTACTCACCGCTGCGCGCCGCCGCCCTTTATGACGGCAAGGGCGAACGGCTGGCGCAAGTCCAGCGCGGCGAAAAACTCAGCCTGCCGGAACGCTATCGGCACATCGAAGCGTGGCAACTGACCGAGTTTCGCAGCAACCAGTTGATCACCCTGCCCCGCCCCGGCACCGCGCCGGGCCATCTGTTGCTGGTGGCCAGCAGCGAGCTGCCGATGGCGTTCTACACCGGCACGCTGACCGCGAGCCTCGGTATCCTGATTTTCAGCGTGTTGTTGTGGCTGGTGATTGCCCGGCAGATCAAACGCCTGATTACCCGACCGATTCATCAGCTTGAGGAATTGTCGCGTCAGGTGACCCGCGAAGAGAACTACGCCCTGCGCGCCTCACGCGGCAATCATGACGAAATCGGCAGCCTCGCCGAGGCGTTCAACACCATGCTGTCGCGCATCGAAGCCCGCGAACAGCAGCTCAAGCGCGCCCGCGACGACTCGCAAGCGGCTTACGATCAGGCTCAGGGCCTGGCTGAGGAAACCCGCCACACCAATCGCAAACTGGAACTGGAAGTCCAGGTGCGCAGCAAGATCGAAAAGAAACTCACCGGTTTCCAGAACTACCTCAACAGCATCATCGACTCGATGCCCTCGGCACTGATCGCCCTCGACGAGCAGCTCTATGTTACCCAGTGGAATCAGGAGGCCAGCGCCCTTTCCGGTACGCGGCTGGACGAAGCACTGAACCAGCCAATTTTCCTTGCCTTCGAACCGCTCAAGCCGTTTCTGCCGCAGCTCAAGCAGACCGTCGAGCAGCACACCGTGGCGAAAATCGAGCGGGTAACCTGGTTCAAGGACGATGAACCGAAGCATTACGCACTGACCTTCTACCCGTTGATGGGTGGTGCCGGGCGTGGTGTGGTGATCCGCATCGATGACATCACCCAGCGTCTGTCGCTGGAAGAAATGATGGTGCAGTCGGAAAAAATGCTCTCGGTCGGTGGCCTCGCCGCCGGCATGGCCCACGAAATCAACAACCCGCTGGGGGCGATCCTGCACAACGTGCAAAACATCCGTCGACGCCTGTCCGCCGACCTGCCGAAGAACCTCGAAACCGCCGAGCAACTGAACATCGACCTGGACACGGTGAACCGCTACCTGCAGGGCCGCGAAGTGCCGCAATTGCTCGATGGCATTCAACAGGCCGGCGCTCGGGCAGCGAAAATCGTCACCCACATGCTCAGCTTCAGCCGTCGCAGTACCCGGCAGATGGCGCCATGCGATCTGCCGGCGCTGATCGATCAAGCCGTGGAAATTGCCGGCAACGACTTCGACCTGGCCATCGGTTTCGACTTCAAGGGGCAAGCGATCATCCGTCAGTTCGACCCGGCGCTCGGCCCGGTACCGGGCACCGCCAACGAACTTGAGCAAGTGCTGCTCAACCTGTTGAAAAACGCCGCGCAGGCGATTCACCAGCGCGAAGACGACAGTGAGCCGGGGCGGATCATCCTGCGCACCAAGCTCAATCCGCCATGGGCTGAAATCCAGGTCGAAGACAACGGCATCGGCATGAGCGAGAACGTGCGCAAACGCACCTTCGAGCCGTTCTTCACCACCAAGGAAATCGGTCAGGGCACCGGGCTTGGCTTGTCGGTGTCGTATTTCATCATTACCAACAATCACAAAGGGCAGATGGAGGTGCAGTCAGCACCGGGCCAGGGCACGTGTTTCACCCTGCGCCTGCCGTTGACGCAACCGCTGCCCATCGCTGCCGAAACCAATCAATTATCGAGGTAACCCATGGGCTTTCGCCTGTCGAAAATCTACACCCGCACCGGCGACAAAGGTGAAACCGGCCTGGGTGACGGCCGCCGCGTGCCCAAAGACCATCCACGCGTGGAGGCCATTGGTGAGGTCGATACGCTGAACAGTCAGGTCGGCGTGTTATTGGCCGGGTTAATTGCCGAACGCGAAACGTATCCGGAACTGAATGAACTGATCGAGGTGTTGGCGCCTTGTCAGCATCGCTTGTTTGATCTCGGTGGCGAGCTGGCCATGCCGGCGTATCAGGCGCTGAATACGGCGGAAATCGAACGACTGGAAGCAGCGATCGATGTGTGGAACGAGGAATTGGGGCCGCTGGAGAATTTCATTCTGCCAGGCGGTTCGATGTTGATTGCCCAGGCGCATGTTTGTCGCAGCCTGGCGAGGAGTGCCGAGCGGCGCTGTCAGCATTTGAATGCGATTGAGCCGTTGGCCGGGGTCGGGCTGGCGTATATCAATCGGTTGTCGGATTTGCTGTTTGTCGCGGCGCGGTTGATTGCGCGGCGGCAGGGGGTTGCGGAGATTCTTTGGCAGCCGGCCCCAAAACCGACAGAGATGTAGCGCCTGACCGGCCGCCATCGCTGGCAAGCCAGCTCCCACAGGTTTCGAGTTGTACACAACATTTGTGAACGACACAAAACCTTGTGGGAGCTGGCTTGCCAGCGATGAGGTCAGCAGCCTTTACAGAGAGTCAGGCCAGAACGCGCGAATCCCCGCCACGCCTTGTGCACCAACGCCCCAGGCTTTTTCGCGCTCGGCCGGGCCAACCCCGCCCAACAGAAACACCGGCTTACTAAAGCCTTCGATCAACGTCGAAGCCTGCTCCCAGCCCAGCGGCTGAGCATCCGGATGGGTCAGTGTCGGCTGCACCGGCGACAAGGTCACAAAGTCCACACCCATCTGCTCGGCCAGCGCCAGTTCTTCAGCGTTGTGGCACGACGCCGCCAACCAGCGCTCCGCCGGTAACGGGCGCCCCGCCGCCGCGTATTTGCGCAGCTGTGCTGAGGTGATGTGCCAACCGGCAGAGGGGAAATCACCGAGCCATTCGAACGGCCCCTTGATCATCAGTTGCGCCTTGCCCGCACACAGCCCGGCCGCATCGACCGCCAGATCGCGATACTTGGGGTCATAGCCGTTCGGTGCGCGCAGCTGGATCAGTTTGATCCCGCCGGCAATCGCCTTCTGGATACCGCGCAGCAACGCCGGCGTTTCCAGGTCCTCCGGCGTAATCAAGTACTCCGCAGGCAAACGCGCGGCGGCAACGATCGGCTGGTTGGCAGCCGGAAACTCGTAGTTCGCCAGTTCTTTCGCAGTGACCCAGGCCAACGGCTGGCCTTCGGCACCGTGAGGTTCGCCGCTGAAGTCCGACACGTCCCAGACATCCAGCAAAACCTGCTTGTCCGGGTAATCGTGACGCACTTTGATCAGCGGTCGAGCGGCGCCAACGACGATGCCCAACTCCTCATGCAACTCACGAGTCAGCGCGGTTTCAACTGTTTCGTCAGCCTCGACCTTGCCGCCGGGGAATTCCCAAAGACCGCCCTGATGTTGCGTGTCGGCGCGGCGGGCGATGAGGATTTTGCCATTGTTGTCACGAATGACCGCAGCGGCGACGTGTACGCGTTTCACGGATTCAACTCCTCCAGTCCAGCCTTCTGCCATGCCTTGAAGGCGGGCCATTGGTAGACGGTTTCAACATAGGCTTCGTCGGCGGCCGGCAGCGTCACCTGATAGGTGCGCAAACGCACGGCAATCGGCGCGAAGAAGGCATCGGCCAGACTCACCCGACCAAACAGGTACGGCCCGCTCTCGGTGGCAGCAGCACGGCACTCGGCCCACAGCGCGAGCATGCGCTCGATGTCGACCTTCACTTCCGGCGGCACCGGGTTCAGAGGCGCGTCATGGTTGAGGTTGAACGGCATGTGATTGCGCATGGCGAAAAAGCCGCTGTGCATTTGGGCGCAGGCGGATCGCGCCTGGGCACGGGCGAATATGTCGCTCGGCCAGAGTTGCTCGGACGGAAACTGCTCGGCGAGGTATTCGGCGATGGCCAATGAATCGGCAATGGTGCCGCGCGCCGTTTGCAGCAGCGGGACTTTAGCGGTCGGCGAATGCTTGAGCAGCAGCGCGCGGGTGTCGGGCTTGCCGAGTTTGATCAGTTCTTCGCTGTAGGGTGCGCCGGTCAGTTCAACGGCCAGGGCGGCGCGTAGGGACCAGGAGGAAAGCAGTTTGTCGCCGATGATCAGGTGCAGGGACATGATGGGGGTGCCTTTCATCAGGAGGGACAGGCCGGAATCTTCGGTACCTGACAGGTCGCCATCGCGAGCAGGCTCACTCCTACAGGGGATTTGTGAATGACACAGATCTCTGTGGGAGCCAGCCTGCTGGCGATGCAGGCGACTCGGTCTCAGGTTAGATCAAGTGCGGTATTCAGCGTTGATCTTCACGTATTCATGCGACAGGTCAGTGGTCCAGATGGTTTCGCTGCAATCGCCGCGACCCAGCTCGATACGGATGGTGATTTCTTCCTGCTGCATCACCGCCGAGCCCTGGGCTTCAGTGTAGGTCGCCGCACGGGCGCCACGGCTGGCGATGCACACGTCGCCGAGGAACACGTCGATCTTGCTCACGTCCAGATCCGGCACGCCGGCGCGGCCGACGGCGGCGAGGATACGGCCCCAGTTCGGGTCGGAGGCGAACAGCGCGGTCTTGATCAGCGGCGAGTGCGCCACGGTGTAGCCGACGTCGAGGCATTCCTGATGGTTGCCGCCACCGTTGACTTCAACAGTGACGAACTTGGTCGCGCCTTCGCCGTCACGCACGATGGCCTGGGCCACGTCCATGCACACTTCGAACACCGCTTGCTTCAACTTGGCGAAAAACTCGCCTTCAGCACGGGTGATTTCCGGCAGCGCAGCCTTACCTGTGGCGATCAGCATGCAGCAATCGTTGGTCGAGGTGTCGCCGTCGATGGTGATGCGGTTGAACGACTTGTTGGCGCCGTCGAGCATCAAGTTGTGCAGGACGTCGCGGGAAACTTTGGCGTCGGTGGCGATGTAGCCGAGCATGGTCGCCATGTTCGGACGGATCATGCCCGCGCCTTTGCTGATGCCGGTGACGGTGATGGTCACGCCGTCATGCTCGAACTGGCGGCTGGCGCCCTTCGGCAGGGTGTCAGTGGTCATGATCCCGGTGGCAGCGGCTTCCCAGTTGTTTTCCGACAGATCATCCAGTGCGGCTTGCAGCGCGCCTTCGATCTTCTCGACCGGCAGCGGCTCGCCGATCACACCGGTGGAGTACGGCAGAATCTGGCTGGCATCAACGCCAGTCAGCTCGGCCAGTTTGGCAGTGGTACGTTCAGCGGCGGCCAGGCCAGGCTCGCCGGTACCGGCGTTGGCATTGCCAGTGTTGGTCAGCAAATAACGCACGGCGTTCTGCACGCGTTTTTTCGCCAGGATCACCGGTGCCGCGCAAAACGCGTTCAAGGTGAACACGCCCGCCACGGTCGAGCCTTCGGCGCAGCGCATCACAACGACATCTTTGCGCCCGGGGCGCTTGATGCCGGCCGAGGCGATACCGAGTTCAAAACCGGCAACCGGGTGCAACGTTGGCAAAGGACCAAGACCAACAGCCATGAATGCGCTCCTTACTCAATGATGTCAGCACCGTCACTCGCAGCGACGGTGGTTTAAATGGCAAAACGCCGCGACGGCAGGAGCCGGTCGCGGCGCGGGTATTTCAGCGATTGAAACGGGGTTTACTGGATCTGCCCGTGGCAATGCTTGAATTTCTTGCCCGAACCGCAGTAGCACAGTTCGTTGCGGCCCAGCTTCTGCTCGTTGCGAACCGGCGCGGTGGCGAGGGCCACATCGACCTCTTCACCGAGAACTTCCGGTTGCTCCAGACCTGGGGCCTCGGCGTGTTCGAACTGCATGCGGGCGGCCAGTGCTTCGGCTTCCTGACGCAGACGTTGCTCTTCGGCTTCCGGATCTTCGCGGCGCACCTGAACGTGCGACAGCACACGGATCGAGTCGCGCTTGATCGAGTCGAGCAGTTCGGAGAACAGCGTGAACGACTCGCGCTTGTATTCCTGCTTCGGGTTCTTCTGAGCGTAACCACGCAGGTGGATACCGTGACGCAGGTGATCCATGGTCGACAGGTGGTCTTTCCACAGGTCGTCCAGCACGCGCAGTACGATTTGCTTCTCGAACGAGCGCAGTGCGTCGGCACCGGCCTGGTCTTCTTTCTCGTTGTACGCCGCCATCAGCTCGGTCATGAGCTTCTCGCGCAGGGTTTCTTCGTACAGGTGATCGTCTTCGTCGAGCCACTGCTGGATCGGCAGTGTCACGCCGAAGTCGCTGGCAATCGAAGCTTCCAGACCGGCCACGTCCCACTGCTCAGGCAGCGACTGCGGCGGAATGTGCGCGCTGACGGTGGCGTTGAGCACGTCCTGACGGAAATCGGCGATGGTTTCACCGATGTTGTCGGCGGCCAGCAACGTGTTACGCATGTGATAGATCACTTTACGCTGTTCGTTGTTGACGTCATCGAACTCGAGCAGTTGCTTACGGATATCGAAGTTGCGGCCTTCAACCTTGCGCTGCGCCTTCTCGATCGCGTTGGTCACCATGCGGTGCTCGATCGCTTCGCCCGGCTGCATGCCCAGGGCTTTCATGAAGTTCTTCACTCGATCAGAAGCGAAGATGCGCATCAGGCTGTCTTCCAGCGACAGGTAAAAGCGGCTGGAACCGGCGTCACCCTGACGGCCGGCACGGCCACGCAGCTGGTTGTCGATACGACGGGATTCGTGACGCTCGGAGGCAATCACCTGCAAACCGCCGGATTCCAGCACTTGCTGGTGGCGCTTCTGCCAGTCGGCCTTGATCTGGGCAATCTGCTCAGGGGTCGGGTTTTCCAGGGAAGCCACTTCCACTTCCCAGTTACCGCCCAACAGGATGTCGGTACCACGACCGGCCATGTTGGTGGCGATAGTCAGGGCGCCCGGACGACCGGCCTGCGCGATGATCTCGGCTTCTTTTTCGTGGAACTTGGCGTTCAGAACCTTGTGTTCGATGCCTTCCTTCACGAGCAATGCGGACATGTGCTCGGAGGTTTCGATGGTGGCAGTACCCACCAGCACCGGACGGCCGGCCGCCATGCTTTCCTTGATGTCCGCAACAATGGCCGCGTACTTCTCTTCGGCGGTCAGGAACACCAGGTCGTTGAAGTCTTTACGCGCCAACGGTTTGTTCGGCGGAATAACCATGACTTCCAGACCATAGATCTGGTGGAATTCGAACGCTTCGGTGTCGGCGGTACCGGTCATGCCGGACAGCTTGGTGTACAGACGGAAGTAGTTCTGGAAGGTGGTCGAGGCCAGAGTCTGGCTCTCGGCCTGGATGTTCAGACCCTCTTTGGCTTCGATGGCCTGGTGCAGGCCTTCGGACAAGCGACGGCCCGGCATGGTACGACCGGTGTGTTCGTCGACCAGTACGACCTGGCCGTCCTGCACGATGTATTCGATGTTGCGGTTGAACAGCTTGTGCGCACGCAGACCGGCATACACGTGGGTCAGCAGGCCCAGGTTGTGTGCCGAGTACAGGCTCTCGCCTTCAGCCAGGAGGCCGACGCGGGTGAGCATGTCTTCGATGAACTGGTGACCGGCTTCGTTGAGTTCGACCTGACGGGTCTTCTCGTCAACGGTGTAGTGGCCAGCCTTGGTGACTTCGCCTTCGACTTCTTCAACGTGCAGTTCCAGCTGCGGGATCAGTTTATTGATCTCCATGTACAGCTTGGAGCTGTCCTCGGCCTGACCGGAAATGATCAGCGGGGTACGCGCTTCGTCGATGAGGATGGAGTCGACTTCGTCGATCACGGCAAAATTGAGTTCGCGCTGGAATTTTTCTTCCATGCTGAACGCCATGTTGTCGCGCAGGTAGTCGAAACCGAATTCGTTGTTGGTGCCGTAGGTAATGTCGGCGGCGTAGGCCAGACGCTTCTCTTCCGGCGGCTGGAACGGCGTCACGACGCCGACGGTCAGGCCGAGGAATTCATACAGCGGGCGCATCCAGTTGGCGTCACGACGCGCCAGGTAGTCGTTCACCGTCACAACGTGCACGCCCTTGCCGGACAGTGCGTTGAGGTAAACACCCAGGGTCGCTACGAGGGTTTTACCCTCACCGGTGCGCATTTCGGCGATCTTGCCTTCGTGCAAGGTCATGCCACCGACGAGCTGTACGTCGAAGTGGCGCATACCCATGATGCGCTTGCCGGCTTCGCGGGCGACCGCAAAGGCTTCTGGCAACAGCTTGTCGAGGGTTTCCCCTTTGGCGATGCGGGCCTTGAACTCAGCGGTCTTGGCGCGCAATTGATCGTCCGAAAGGGCCACCATTTGCTCTTCGAAGGCATTGACGAGCTGCACCGTCTTGAGCATGCGTTTGACTTCACGCTCGTTCTTGCTTCCAAAAAGTTTCTTTAACAAAGGCGCAAACATATCGGCAGGATCTTCCACACTAAAGGGATGGAGGGCGGCCCCGTGAGTCGCCCGTGCAGCCCTCATGGCCGCATGCGAACGAGCATTCTACCCGGAAACGGAAGTGAGGAAAGTGGCGATGTTCCACGATGCTGGCACTGCGCTTTGACGGGGCTCACTTAAAATAGGGGCGTTTTGCTCAACTTCAAGTCATACAAGGCAGAAGTTAGTCGTTGATTTAATGGGCAAAGCGAGGGCAAAAGCAATGGGCGAGTGATTTCGGCCTTTCTGCTACCATGGCGTTTCTGTTACTTCAGGTGTTCGATCATGGCATTTCGCCCTCTTACGGCCAGAGCACCCGCCGTTCTCCTGCGCGAAGCCAAGCCGCTCAAAGCCATCCTCGGCCATGCCCAACGACTGGGGCATTTGCAGCGTCTGCTCGAAAGCCAACTGCAACCCGCCGCCCGTGAACATTGCCATGTAGCGTCGTGGCGTGAGGGCAGTCTGTTGCTGATTGTCACCGATGGCCATTGGGCCACACGTCTGCGTTATCAGCAAAAACGCTTGCAGAGGCAGCTGCAGATGTTTGATGAGTTCGCCAGTTTGACGCGGATTCTGTTCAAGGTGCAGCCGCCTACAGTGCAGCGCGGGGCGGCCGGGCACACGATGGATTTGTCCACGGATGCGGCGGCTACGATTCAGGCCACAGCGGACGGGATCACTGATCCGAATCTGCGTGCGGCGCTGGAACGCCTTGCGGCGCACGCCAAAGCCAAGACCTGAGCGCTATCCGAACGTGAATAATTATTTAATGTGGGAGCGAGCCTGCTCGCGAAGAGGTTGTGTCAGATAACATTGAAGTTGAATGACACACCGCTTTCGCGAGCAGGCTCACTCCTACATTAGATCAGCGGCGTTTGCTGCCACCGAGTAAAGAACCCATCAAGCCGCGCACCAATTGCTTACCGAGGTTATTGGCTGCCTGGCGCATCGCCGACTTAAGCGCCTGCCCGGCTGCCGTCCCGAGAAACTCCCCTGCCCTGTCGGCCAGGCTCGGCTCTTCATCTGCTGGCTTACCCGCTGGCACCTCGGCCTCCGGCGCCAGCCCTTTACGCCCCATCAGAATTTCATACGCCGACTCACGATCGATCGGCTTGTCATAGCGCCCCTTGAACGGCGAACCCGCAATCAACAGCGTGCGCTCGGTTTCCGTCAGCGGCCCGATTCGCGACTGCGGTGGCGCCACCAGCCCGCGCTGAACCATTTCCGGCGTGCCTTTCTCGGTCAGCGTGCCGACCAACGCTTCGCCAATCCCCAACTCGGTCAGCACCGACAAACTGTCAAACGCCGGATTCGGCCGGAAGCCGTCCGCCACCGCGCGCAGGGATTTCTGCTCTTTGGCGGTAAAGGCGCGCAAGCCATGCTGAATGCGCAGGCCGAGCTGCGCCAGCACGTCATCGGGCAAGTCCGCCGGCGACTGCGTGACGAAATACACGCCAACCCCTTTGGAACGGATCAAGCGCACCACTTGTTCGAGCCGCTCCTGCAGTGCCTTGGGTGTGTCGCCAAAGAGCAAATGCGCCTCATCGAAAAACAGCGCCAGCAGCGGTTTGTCGGCATCGCCGCGCTCCGGCAACTGCTCGAACAACTCGGCCAGCAACCACAACAGGAACGTCGCGTAGACCTTCGGCGCCTCGTGCACCAGACGGCTGGCATCGAGCAAATGAATGCGCCCGCGACCATCGGCGGTCGGTTGCAGAATGTCTTCAAGTTGCAGTGCCGGTTCGCCGAACAAAGCTTCGGCGCCCTGCTGCTCAAGGATCGCCAGACGGCGTAGCAGCGCCTGACTGGAACCGGTGGTCATCAGCGCCGCGTCTTCACCCAACAGCTGCGGATTGTCCTTGAGGTGATTGAGCAGCGCTTTCAGATCCTTCAAGTCCAGCAGCAACAGGCCTTCGCGATCGGCGACCTTGAAGGCTGCATATAGCGCCGACTGCTGACTGTCGGTCAGTTCCAGCAAGCTGCCGATCAGCAACGGGCCCATTTCGCTCAACGTGGTGCGCAACGGATGACCGGACTCGCCGTGGATGTCCCACAAGGTCACCGGATAGGCCTGCGGCTTGTGCTTGAGCCACGGCATCCCGGCAATGCGCTCGGCCGCCTTGCCCTGCGGATTGCCCGCCGCACCGAGGCCACACAGATCACCCTTGATGTCGGCGGCAAATACCGCGACCCCGGCGTCGCTAAACGCCTCGGCCAAACGCTGCAAAGTGACGGTTTTACCGGTACCGGTGGCGCCCGCGACCAGTCCGTGGCGGTTGGCCAGGCGCATGGCCTGAGCGATCTGTTGGCCTGCGAGATCAGCGCCGATTACGAGTTGCGAGGAGTCAGGCATTTTGTCACCCAATGGTTAATCTTTGATTGCGCATGGCCGATAAAGAGGAGTGAGAGACCCCGACCACAAGTCAGGCCGGACATTTCCCTAAGGAGAGACGGAAATATCAGCTTGTTTTCACCCTTGCCCATTTTGCGCGCTTCTATAAAAGCATGCCCTGGACATTAAGACCTTAGCGGAACCCCAAGCCATGAACAAAAATCTGCGCTTCAGCCATAAAATTTTGCTTGCCGCCGCCCTCATCGTCATCGCCGCCTTCGCCTCGTTTACCTTGTACAACGACTGGTTACAGCGCAATGCGATCCGCGATGACCTGAACAACTATCTCAACGAGATGGGCGAGGTCACTGCCGGCAATATCCAGACCTGGCTCAGCGGCCGCATTCTACTGATCGAGAACGCCGCCCAAAACATCGCCATCAACCCCGAGCCCGCCAACGTCGCCAGTCTGCTGGAACAGAAAAGCCTGACCTCGACGTTCATGGCGACCTATCTGGGCGATGCCACCGGGCACTTCACCATCCGTCCGGACACCAAGATGCCCGACGGTTTCGATCCGCGCGTGCGCCCTTGGTATAAAGGTGCCGAGGGCAGCAGCACCTCGACCCTGACCGAACCGTACATCGACGCTGCTACCGGCCAGTTGATCATTTCCATCGCCACTGCCTCGAAAAAGGCCGGCCAGAGCGTGGGTGTGGTTGGTGGCGACCTGAGCCTGCAATCGCTGGTCGACACCCTCGCCGCCCGGGACTTCGACGGCATGGGCTATGTGTTCCTGGTCAGCGCCGACGGCAAGATCCTCGTGCACCCGGACAAGGCCTTGGTGATGAAATCACTGAAAGAAGCCTATCCACAGGACACCCCGCGCATCAGCAGCGACTTCAGCGAAGTCACCGTCGATGGCAAGACCCGCATCGTCACCTTCGCGCCGATCAAAGGCCTGCCGTCGGTGAACTGGTACATCGGCCTGTCGGTGGACAAGGATCAGGCCTTTGCGATGCTCAGCGAATTCCGCACCTCGGCAGTGATCGCGACCGTGATTGCCGTGGCAATCATCATTGCCCTGCTCGGCATGCTGATCCGCCTGCTGATCCAGCCGCTGCACGTGATGACCCGCGCCATGGAAGACATCGCCGATGGCGAAGGCGACCTGACCAAACGCCTGACCATCGTCAATAACGATGAATTTGGCGTGCTCGGTACCGCATTCAACCGTTTCGTCGAGCGTATTCACGGCTCGATCCGCGAAGTGTCGTCGGCCACCGGCCAGGTTAACGAAGTCGCCCTGCGCGTGGTCGCGGCATCGAACTCATCGATGTACAACTCTGACCAACAAGCCTCACGCACCAGCAGTGTCGCCGCGGCGATCAACCAACTCGGCGCCGCGGCGCAGGAAATCGCCCGCAACGCCGCCCAGGCTTCGAATCAGGCCAGCGACGCGCGCGGTCTGGCTGAAGACGGCCAGCAAGTGGTGGATCGCAGCATCAAGGCGATGAATCAACTGTCGAGCATGCTCAGCGCGTCGAGCAGCAACATCGAGTCGCTGAATAGCAAAACCGTGAACATCGGCCAGATTCTCGAAGTGATCACCAGCATTTCCCAACAGACCAACCTCTTGGCGCTCAACGCGGCCATTGAAGCGGCACGTGCCGGTGAAGCCGGCCGGGGCTTTGCCGTGGTGGCGGATGAAGTGCGCAATCTGGCGCACCGCACCCAGGAATCGGCGCAACAGGTGCAGACCATGATCGAGGAACTGCAAGTCGGCGCCCGTGAATCGGTGAGCACCATGAGCGACAGCCAGCGTCACAGCCAGGACAGCGTCGAGATTGCCAACCTTGCCGGGGAGCGCTTGAACAGCGTGACCCAGCGCATTGGCGAGATCGACGGGATGAACCAGTCGGTGGCCACCGCGACCGAAGAGCAGACGGCTGTGGTGGAGTCGATCAACGTCGACATCACCGAGATCAACACGCTGAACCAGGAAGGCGTGGAGAACTTGCAGGCGACGTTGCGCGCGTGTTCGGACCTGGAGCAGCAGGCTTCGCGTCTGAAACAACTGGTTGGCAGTTTCCGCATCTGAAGATCAAGAGCCTTACCCCCTCACCCCAGCCCTCTCCCCCAGGGGGGGCGAGGGGGAAAGGGAGCAGATCTTCATGTTCCTCAAAACCTGAGTTCGACTGAAGACTTTCCGGTCGATGCATAAAACCCAAACATCTCGGTCAGTCCCTCTCCCTCAAAATGGTGTGGGGAAAGGGAGCCGATCTTCGTGCTGTTCAAAACCTGAGTTCGACTCAGGTCTCTCAAGTCGGCGTACCTCCAACATCCACCTCGGTCAATCCCCTCTCCCTCTGGGAGAGGGTTAGGGTGAGGGGGCCGCGCAATCCCGACCGAACATCTATTCTTGATAAAGGTCAACCAAGGGAGAACCACGCAACGGAGGGTTGATCACCGTGCATATCGCCGACATCACCATGTTCTACGCCCCGGCCAGCGGCGGCGTGCGTACTTATCTGGATGCCAAACACCGCCGGCTCGGAGTCAAATCCGGTACCCGCCACAGCCTGCTGATTCCCGGTGCGCACTTCGGCGAACACGACGGCGTTTACACGGTTCCCGCCCCCGCCCTGCCTTTCGGCAAAGGCTATCGATTCCCCCTTCGCCTCGCGCCATGGCGAAACGTCCTGCAGGATTTACAGCCCGATCTGATCGAAGTCGGCGACCCTTATCTGACCGCCTGGGCCGCCCTTGATGCGCGACGACAGCTGGATGTGCCGGTAATCGGTTTCTATCACTCGGATCTGCCCTTGCTGATCGGCAATCGCATGGGCCATTGGGTCACACCGAATATCGAGGCGTATGTCACCAGGCTTTACGGCAACTTCGATCGGGTTTTGGCGCCCAGTCAGATCATGGCCGACAAGCTCAGCGGCCTCGGTGTACGCAATGTGTTCGTGCAACCGCTGGGCGTCGACCTGCAAACCTTTCACCCCAAAGCCCGCGACCCGCAACTGCGTGCAGAACTGGGCATCGCCGAAGACACCCGGCTGCTGATTTTTGCCGGACGCGGCTCGAAAGAGAAAAACCTGCCGGTATTGCTCAAATGCATGCAACGCCTCGGCCCGCGCTATCACCTGCTACTGGTCGGTTCGTCGATGCCCACCGCTGTGCCGGAAAACGTCAGTGTGATCGACGAATTCTGCCCCGCGCCACGCGTCGCGCAGTTGATGGCCAGTGCGGATGCCTTGCTGCATGCCGGCGACCAGGAAACCTTCGGCCTGGTGATCCTCGAAGCCATGGCCTGCGGCATTCCCGTGGTGGCCGTGGCCGCCGGGGCTTTCGAAGAGATCGTCACTGATTCCTGCGGCCTCCTGTGCGCACCGAACAACCCGCAAGCGATGGCCAATGCCGTGCGGGAACTGTTCAGTCGCGGCTGTAGCAAACTTGGCACACAGGCGCGCCAGCATGTCGAAACCCACTATGCGTGGGATACGGTGGTCGACAGTTTGTTGGGCCACTATCACGCCGTACTCGGACATACGCTGCCCAAGGTGGCCAATGCTTGAATCGATGAACAACCGCGCCGTGTTGCTGGTGCTGCACGACGTCGCTCCGTCGACGTGGGCGGATTACCAGCCGTTTGTCGAGGCCGTCGACGCCTTGGGCAACGTGCCGATGACGTGGCTGGTCGTTCCGAATTTCCACCGGCACAATGTCCTCGACGATCACCCGGCATTTTGCCGACGGCTCGATGAGCGCGTCGCCCGTGGCGATGAGTTGGCGTTGCATGGTTATTTCCACGATGACCAGGAGCCCGGCCCGACGACGCCGCACGACTGGTTCATGCGCCGCGTTTACACCCATGAGGGGGAGTTTTACCGTTTGTATCGTGAAACCGCCCTCGCTCGCCTGCGCACCGGCATCGAAGTCTTCCAGCGCCACGACTGGCCACTGCACGGTTTCGTTGCCCCGGCGTGGTTGATGAGCGACGGCACCCGCCAGGCCCTGCGCGAGCTGCCCCTGCGCTACACCAGCGATCCGCAGCATCTGTATCGGTTGCCGGATTTCACCGCGATCGATGCGCCGGGTCTGGTCTGGAGCGCTCGCAGCGCCTGGCGAAGGGGTCTGTCGAAGATTGTCAGCGAGCAGCGTCAACAGCGTTGGCGTCGGGCGTCGGTGATTCGTCTAGGCTTGCATCCCGTGGACATGCGCCACGGCTTTTCCCGTGATTACTGGCTGCACACCCTCGAACGACTACTGAGCGAAGGACGCGTACCGATGACCAAAATCCACTGGCTCGCCCAACAGCGCGGTCAACTGGGAAGCGCCGCATGAGTCGCGGCATTCTCTTGCTGATCGGCCTGCTCGCGGCGGTGCTGATTCCGGTTGTGCTGGGTGGCGGCGACACTTGGGCGCGGCTGCAGAGTTTCCCGTTGCACTGGCTGTTGATCATGTTCGGCATGATCCTGCTTTGCTGGGGCATCAATACCTTGCGTCTGCGCCTGCTACTCGGCGATCAGCGCGAGCGCGTCACGCCGCTGCAAAGCCTTGGTGTAGTGATGGCCGCCGAATTCGCCTACTGCGCGACTCCCGGTGGCAGCGGCGGGCCGTTGACGATCATGGCCCTGTTGGCCCGATCGGGCGTGCGGCCGGCTCGGGGCAGCGCGGTGTTTGCCATGGATCAGCTCAGCGATTTGCTGTTCTTTCTCTGCGCCCTCAGCGGCATTTTGATTTATGCGCTGTTCCAGCACCTCAGCGATCGCCTCGAGTGGTTGCTGATCGTCAGTGCGATTTCGCTGTTCGGCGGTTTATTCAGTTGTGTGCTGGTCGCGCGCTATCACCGCACCTTGATCCGCCTGAGCGGTCGCCTGTTGGCAAGGATGAACGTCAAGGCCAGTACCCGCCGCCGCTGGGCGCGCAAGTTGCTGCATTTTCTCGCGGCGTTTACCGATACGTTGAAGCTGCCCTGGCAAACTTTGATCAAAGTATTCGCCCTGACCTGTGTGCATTGGTTGCTGCGCTACAGCGTGCTGTATCTGGCGCTACGCGGGCTGGGCGCGGACTTGCAGTGGGCGTGGAGTTTTCTGGTGCAGATGCTTTCACTGGGCGCCGGGCAATTCAGCCTGCTGCCGGGCGGCGCGGGGGCGGCGGAGTTGACGTCGGCAGCATTGCTGGCGCCGATGGTGGGGAAATCCACCGCAGCGGCGGCGATTCTGATTTGGCGGGTGGTGACGTATTACTTTTATCTGCTGGTCGGGGGGCCGGTGTTTTTGTTGATGCTGGGCCGACCGCTGTTAAGGAAACTGATGAAGGTGGGGCAGGCTTGATCGTCCGGTCGCGGCCCGGGCCTTCGGCTGCGCCTGCATGATCGCGCTTCAGGCATCGTCTTTGTTGTCGCTGGACTTCTCTTGCAATTGTTCCCACAACTCGGCAGCGCCGGGAAACTCGGTGCCATCCTCCGGGCTCATGTCCTCGGGATCATATCGACTCAAACACCCTTCGCCCAACGTCGCCGGCGCTTTGGAAGTGGCTTTGTCCAGTGGATCGGCCATGGCTTATCCTCACTGCTGAAATGAAAAAGGGTCTGGACGATTGAACGCCCAGACCCTTGGTTTTTCAAGCCCGTGGGGTTGAGATCAGAACACCACAGTCTTGTTGCCGTGCACCAGCACGCGGTCTTCGAGGTGATAACGCAGGCCACGAGCCAGCACCATTTTCTCGACATCACGACCGAAACGCACCATGTCTTCGATACTGTCACTGTGGCTGACACGCACCACGTCCTGCTCGATGATCGGGCCGGCGTCCAGCTCTTCGGTCACGTAGTGACAGGTCGCGCCGATCAGCTTCACGCCACGCAGCGACGCTTGGTGATACGGCTTGGCACCCACGAACGACGGCAGGAAGCTGTGGTGAATGTTGATGACCTTGTGCGCGTATTCGCGGCACATGTCTGGCGGCAGGATCTGCATGTAACGCGCCAGGACCACCACTTCGGCATCGTGCTGTTTGACCAGACGCGACACTTCGTCGAATGCCGGTTGCTTGTCCTGCGGATTGACCGGGACGTGGTAATAAGGAATGCCGTGCCACTCGACCATGCTGCGCAGGTCGTCGTGGTTGGAAATCACGCAGGAGATTTCGCAGTCCAGTTCATCGCTGTGCCAGCGGTGCAGCAAGTCAGCCAGGCAGTGGGATTCGCGGCTGGCCATCAGCACAACGCGCTTTTTCTGCTCGGTGTCGGTGATGCGCCAGTCCATCGAAAACTCTTCGGCGATCGGCGCAAACTTCTCGCGCAGGACTTCAATGCCGAAAGGCAGCGAATCGGCACGAATTTCGTGACGCATGAAGAACCAGCCCACCTGGTTGTCCGAGTGGTGGCTCGCTTCGGTGATCCAGCCGTTGTGGGCTGCCAGAAAATTACTGACTTTGGCAACAATGCCAACGCGGTCCGGGCAAGATATCACCAGCCGAAAAGTGCGCATGAGGGGGAAACTCCAGAACTTCGCAAAGGCCGCCATTCTAGCGGCTGCGCAGGAAAACTGCAGTATTGATCAGCAGCGGGAGGCGCCAGGCTCAGTGCTACGGATTCTTGATGAGTAACCGACAGACTGGTACTGATCCCGCGGGATCGCTTGATCAGACAACTGTGAATATCTGTGATGACTCGATCACACTATTTAACTGAATATTCAATAGAGAGCAGTTTCTCGTAACTAATTTAAATAAAAACCCTGGTTAAATGTTTACTTGATGAAACAGCCTGACTATTATTGCGGCACTGTCCCCCTGCCATCCCGCACTCTACTAAGGTAGTAATCATGTCCTTGATCAACGAATATCGCGCCACCGAAGAAGCCATCAAAGAGCTGCAAGCCCGTTTGAAGAACCTGTCCCAAGACGACAAACTGCAAGCCGAGCTGGAATTCGAAGGCAAACTGCGCACCCTGATGGGCGAATACTCCAAATCCCTGCGTGACATCATCGCGCTGCTGGATCCGGAAGCTAAAACCAAAGCAGTACGCGGCGGCGCAGTAAAAACTACCGGCACCAAGCGTGCTCGCAAAGTTAAACAATACAAAAACCCGCACAACGGCGAAGTCATCGAAACCAAAGGTGGCAACCACAAAACTCTGAAAGAGTGGAAAGCCAAGTGGGGCGGTGACGTGGTTGAAGGCTGGGCTACCCTGCTGGGCTAAGCCGCAACGTCTTCGCAGAGCGATCCGCGAAAAACAAACGCCAGCGAATGCTGGCGTTTTTTTATGCCCGGGATTTAAGCCCGGTCATGTTCGAATTCAAAGATTCAAACGTTTGCGCAATGCCTGGACATAATTCTGCCATTCATTGAGCACCTCACTCTGCATCGGCGTGGCATTAATCGACCATTGCTCGGCCGCCTCGCTAAAAGATTTCAAGGTATTCGGTGCGCCGCACTCAGGCGTGGACAAACGCTGCTGACAAAATATTCTCCAGCGTTCTTGCTCTTCGAAATTCAACGTCTCGGGAAAGTTGCGTGCGCGATATCGAAAAAGTAATTCAGGCAAACGTTCGTCATCGAAAGGCCATTGCTCTTGCGCTAGTTGTGCCGGGTCAGCGCTCCTCACTTGCTCACATAGACGTCGGTCACGGTCACCGATAAATCCGTCGTACAACTGTTGTTCCGGATCCTCGCTCGGAATGAAATCTTCGCTGACATAAATCTCTGCAACTTTATCTTTCCAAACTTGCTGTGCGTCAGTTAGCCGCAGTGCTCGCTGTTGATAAAGCGCCATGTCCAGCCCCAGACGTTGCTGATCCTGCGCGCGCAAAACCGCAAGCGGCGCCACCACCGGACAACGGTTGATGTGAATCAGCTTGAGCGGCACCGGCAATTCGCCTTCCAGCAAATCATCACGACGCGTGTACAAACGCTGGCGCAGGGTCTGCGCGTCCAGATCGAGCAACCCCTGCGGGTCGAGGTGCAGATCGCAGACGATCAAGGCGTTACGGTTTTTTGGATGCCAGGCTAATGGCAGCACCACACCGACATAACTGCGCGCGGCCGAGAAACGCCCGGAAATATGCACCAGTGGCTGCAGCAGACGAATCTGATCCATGACCTTTTGCTTGCTACGCAACTGGAACAGCCAGTCATAGAGTTTTGGCTGTTTCTCGCGGATCAACCGTGCCAGTGCAATGGTCGCGCGCACATCCGACAACGCTTCGTGGGCATGCCCGTGATCGATATTGTTCGCGGCGGTCAGGCGTTCTAGCTTGAGCGTCACCCGACCTTCGTCATCGGTCGGCCAGACCAGGCCGTCAGGACGCAGCGCATAAGCAGCGCGCACCACATCGATCAGATCCCAGCGACTGTTACCGCCCTGCCACTCCCGGGCGTACGGGTCGAAAAAGTTGCGATACAGGCTGTAACGGGTCATCTCGTCGTCGAAACGCAGGGTGTTGTAACCCGCGCCACAGGTGCCGGGGGCCGCCAGTTGGGCATGCACCCGCGTCATGAAATCAGCCTCGCTCAAGCCTTTTTCGGCCAACTGGCTCGGGGTGATGCCGGTAATCGCGCAGGCCGCCGGATGCGGCAGGATGTCTTCGCTGGGCTGACAATAGAGGTTGACCGGCTCGTCGATCTCGTTGAGCGCATGGTCGGTGCGAATTCCGGCCACTTGCAGTGGGCGGTCGTTTCGCGGATTGATGCCAGTGGTTTCGTAGTCGTACCAGAAGATTGAAGTCACGGGCGGTTCCTGAACAGAAGATCGGCAAAGTCTAGGCGCTCGACCGCGCTCGCGGCCAGCCTCGTGTCATTCAAACACTTCGTACTTCACGATGTGCAATACATAGTTATGTCGTTTTCCCCCGAGAGGCTGCTAGCATCGACCTCACTTGCACCCCGAACAGGCGAACACCAGGTAGCCCATGCTCGAGACCACAGCACCGCCAAGGAAAGCACCGCTGGCCCCGCCGCTGGATACGCGGCATCAGGTCGAAACGCCGGAAGGCATCGACCTGCCGTTGCGTCCCGCCGGGTTAATGGTGCGTGCCGTAGCCTTTGCGATCGATCTGGCCCTGCGCGGCGTGATCATGGGGGTGCTGTTCATCGCCCTGGCGTTTCTCGGCAAGCTCGGCATGGGCCTCGGCTCGCTACTGCTGTTTGCGATCAGCTGGTGGTACATGGTGCTGTTCGAAGTGCTGCGTCAGGGCCGCTCGCCGGGTAAACAATGGATGGGCCTGCGCGTGGTGCACGATGACGGCACCCCGGTTGGCTGGTCGGCCTCACTGCTGCGCAACCTGCTGCGTTTTGTCGATCTGCTGCCCTTCGGCTACTTCCTCGGCACCCTCAGTTGCCTGCAACACCCGACCTTCAAACGCCTTGGCGACATCGCCGCCGGCACATTGGTGGTCTACAGCGAACGCCCGCTCAGTCGTCCGCAACTGCCTGATGCCGAACCTCGACGCTCACCAGTGCCCCTGACACTCGCCGAACAACGCGCCGTGCTGGGCTTTGCCGAACGCCAAGAAGAACTGTCGCCAGCACGGGTCAATGAACTGGCGGCCCTGCTCGCCCAGCCATTGCACATTTCTGCGCCCAAGGCTGTGGCTGAACTCAATGGCATCGCTCGCGGTTTGTTGGGCCCGACATGAAGCAAAGTCTTTTCGAAACGCGGCACAAGGCCGAATGGGAGCGTTTTGCGCTAGCCCTTGAACGCCTTGAGCGCGGCAAGGAGACCTCGCAAGTCGCCGGTTTCCCCAAAGCCTACCGCCGGCTTTGCCAGCATCTGGCGTTGGCGCAGGAACGCGGCTACAGCAGCTTCCTCATTGATTCGCTGCAACAACAAGTACTGCGCGGCCATCAACAGCTGTACCGTCACCGCAGTCGACTCGGCGCCAATCTGCTGAGTTTCATCCTCGCCGACTTCCCCCGCCTGGTTCGTGCCGAATGGCCCTTTGTGCTGGTCGCCAGCCTGCTGTTCTTCGGCAGTCTGATCGGCGTCGGCGTGTTGGTGTATTTCTTTCCCGAACTGGTCTACAACCTGCTCCCCGCCGATCAGGTGCGCGAGATGCAAGGCATGTACGACCCGGTCGCCGGACACCTCGGGCGCCCCGCCGAACGTGCGGCCAGCGAGGACTGGGTGATGTTCGGTTACTACGTGATGCACAACATCGGCATTGCCTTTCAGACTTTCGCCAGTGGCTTGTTGCTAGGCGTCGGCAGTGCGTTCTTTCTCTTTTACAACGGCATGGTCATCGGTGCGGTGGCCGGGCACCTCAGCGAGATCGGTTTCGGCCAGACCTTCTGGTCATTCGTCATCGCCCATGGCGCCTTCGAACTCAGTGCCATCGCCCTCGCCGGGGCCGCCGGCCTGGAACTCGGCTGGGCGTTGATCGCGCCCGGGCGGCTGACCCGCAGCGAAGCGCTGAAACGCGCCGCACGCAAAAGCGTGTTGCTGGTCTGCGGCGTGATGTTGTTCCTGTTGATTGCCGCGTTTATCGAAGCTTATTGGTCGTCGAAAACCAGCGTCACACCACTGACCAAGTATCTGGTCGGCGCCGCGCTTTGGGCTCTGGTCGCGGTCTATCTGTTGTTCGCCGGAAGGACCCGCCATGCGCCTGAGTGACGCCACCGTGGTGATCCGCCCGCGCACGACCTGGGAAGCCATGGACCTGGGCGTGCTGATGAGCCAGCAACATCGGCGTCTGCTGATGACCAGTTGGGCGATTGTCACCCTGCCGCTGTTCGCCTTGCTGAGTCTGTTGCTGTGGGATTCGCCGTCACTGGCGGTGTTTATCTTCTGGTGGCTGAAACCGGCTTATGAACGCCTGCCGCTGTACATCCTGTCGAAAGCGCTGTTTGGCGAAACGCCGACACTCAAGCAAGTCCTGCGCGAATGGCCGCGCCTGCTCAAACCGCAATTGCTGGCCAGCCTGACATGGCGCCGTCTGAGTTTCAGCCGCAGCTTTCTGCTGCCGGTGGTGCAACTCGAAGGCCTCGATGGCAGCGCCCGGCAACAACGCCTGCACGTGCTGCTGCAACGCAACGCCGGTGCCGCGCAGTGGTTGACCATCATCGGCGTGCACCTGGAAACCGCGTTGTGGATCGGCCTGATGGTGCTGTTCTACATGCTGCTGCCGCAGCAAATCGAAACGGACTGGAGCTGGCAGTCGCTGATACTCGCGGCGGATCAAGACTGGCGCTGGCTCGAACACCTGACCAATGCCTTCTACGCACTGGTGCTGGTGGTGTGGGAGCCGATCTATGTCGCCTGCGGCTTCAGTCTTTATCTGAACCGGCGCACACAACTGGAAGCCTGGGATATCGAACTGGTGTTTCGCCGCTTGCGACAGCGCCTGAACAACGGTGTATTGGGAGTGCTGCTGGCGGTCTTTCTGGTGCTGCCGAATGTGCCTTCGGCGTGGGCGGCAGAGCCGGATGACAGTCCACAGGCACCGCGACTGTTGAATCAGCCTCTGACCAGTCAGGCCTCACGGGACAGCATCAAGGCACTGCTTGAGCAACCGCCGTTCAAGAACAAGGAATCCGTCACCCGCTATCGCTTTAGCGACGATCCGGCGAAACCTGCCACAGCGCAAAAACCCGGTGAAGCACCGCAGTGGCTGAAAACCCTGCTGGATTGGCTCGACGGGCAACACTTCAATGTGCTGGCGAAGATCATTGAAGTGTTGCTTTGGGGCACGGTGATTGCTGCGTTCGGCTGGCTGATCTGGCGTTATCGCGACTATCTCCAAGCGTTCGTCAGCCGCCGCCCGAGACTGCCTGCCAAACCGAAACGCGCGGTGCCGCAACAAGCCTTCGGTCTGGACTTGAACCGCGACACCTTGCCTGGCGACATTGCAGGCAGCGCCGAACACCTCTGGCAAAGCCAACCCCGTGTAGCGCTGGGCCTGCTGTATCGAGGGCTGCTCAGCCATCTGCTCCACGACTTCGATATGACCCTGAAACCCGCTGACACCGAACTTCAGGTGCTCGCGCACGTTGAACAATTGCAACGCCCGGAACTGCTCGCCTTCAGCCGCAGCCTAACCACCCATTGGCAGAACATGGCCTATGGGCATCGCGTCCCGGCAGCCTCCCTGAAGCAGGAGCTGTGCGATGGCTGGCGCGCCTTGTTTGGTCCCGGAGCCGCCCGTTGAATCGCCGGACACTGTGGTGGGTGGCTGCGTTGATAGCCCTGTTAATCGGCACGCTGAGCGTGTTCCTCTACCTCAACGCCACGCCTTATCAGGAAGAAGTCGATCACGGCCCCTCGCCCGCCGCGCAAGCCAATCCATACCTGGCCGCCGAGCTGTTTTTACGTGAACGCGGGCTCAACGTCAGCCATGCCGAAAGCCTCGCGGCACTCCCCGATATCGACCCGCGCCGCCACACGTTGCTGTTGTTCAACGACCGCTCACACATGACCCCGCGTCAGGTTGACCAAGTGTTGAACTGGACCCGGGCCGGTGGGCGACTGGTGTTCGTCGCCGAGTCGCTGTGGGATGAGCAGAGCAAACAAAGCAACGATCTGTTGCTCGATCGCGTGCAACTGCATCAATCCCTGAGCAAGGATCTGAAAGACTTATCCGCAGACGCTGAACCAGAGCGCTTCCCGCAACTGACCAGACTCTATCTGGAAGACGAAGACGCACCGGCCTACGCTGGCTTCGACACCGACTTCCACCTCGACGACCCGAAGAATCTGGCGCAAGCGTGGGCCAACAGCGCCAAGGCCACGCACATGATGCAGCTGCCCTACAGCCTGGGCACGATCACCGTGGTCACCGACGCCGAGTTGTGGAAGAACAAGACCATCAGCCAATACGACAACGCCTGGCTGCTCTGGTATTTGAGCGCCGACACCGACGTCACGTTGATCTACAACACCGAGCACGATGGCCTGCTGACCTTGCTCTGGCGCTACTTCCCGCAAGCCATTGTCGCTTTGCTCGCGTTGATCGGCCTTTGGCTCTGGCACGTCGGCGTGCGTCACGGCCCACTGCAACTACCCGCCCCGAGTGGACGCCGACAATTGCAGGAACACCTGCGCGCCAGCGCCGATTTCCTGTTGCGCCACAACGGCCAGCAGGCGTTGCTGCAAGCACTGCAACAGGACGTTCTGCGCCGTGCCCGTCGCCGTCACCCCGGCTTTGACCAATTAAACGTTGCCGAACAATGGCTGGCTTTGTCGCGTCTGACCCGACAACCCACCCGCGCCATCAGCCAGGCCCTGAGCCCGGTGCCGGATCGGCGCATGTCCAGCGCCGATTTCTGCCGCCAGGTCGCCCACCTGCAAACTTTGAGGAACACGCTATGACTGAACAGATCGAGCCCGGCAGCGCCAGCCACGCCGCCCAGCAACGCCAGCGTGCCAGCCAGTTGGCGCAAGCAGTACGTGGCGAATTGCAAAAAGCGTTGATCGGCCAGAACCAGGTGATCGATGACGTGCTGACGGCGCTTATCGCCGGCGGTCATGTGCTGCTCGAAGGTGTGCCGGGATTGGGCAAAACCCTGCTGGTGCGGGCGTTGGCCCGTTGTTTCGGCGGCGAGTTTGCGCGGATTCAATTCACCCCGGATCTGATGCCCAGCGACGTCACCGGCCATGCCGTGTACGACCTGCAAACCGAGCAGTTCAAGCTGCGCAAAGGCCCGTTGTTCACCAATCTGCTGCTGGCCGACGAGATCAACCGCGCCCCGGCAAAAACCCAGGCTGCCTTGCTCGAGGCGATGCAAGAGCGTCAGGTCACACTCGAAGGTCGTGCCCTGCCCATCGCGCAACCGTTCATGGTTCTCGCAACGCAAAACCCGATCGAACAGGAAGGCACTTATCCCCTGCCGGAAGCCGAACTCGACCGGTTCATGCTCAAGGTGCGCATGGACTACCCCGACGCCGATCAGGAGCTGAACATGGTGCGCCAGGTCTGCCGCTCGACCCGCGCCGACATGCTCGATGTGCAACCGCTGCGCACCGTGTTGCAAGCCAAGGATGTGCAAGCCCTGCAACGGATTGCCAGTGATTTGCCACTGGACGATCAGGTTCTCGATTACGCCGTGCGCCTGGCGCGCGCCACGCGCACCTGGCCGGGGCTGACCCTGGGCGCCGGGCCGCGCGCCTCGATTGCTCTGGTGCGTTGCGCCCGTGCCCGCGCCTTGTTGCGTGGCGGCGAGTTCGTGATTCCCGACGACATCAAGGGCTGCGCGCTGGCCGTGCTGCGCCATCGCGTACGCATCGCGCCGGAGCTGGACATCGAAGGCCTGCAGGTCGATCAGGTGCTCGCACAATTACTCGACCAAGTTCCGGCGCCGCGCCTGTGAAACCCTCGCGCCTGCTGTTGATCTGGCTGGCCTTCCTGCTGCTCATCGGCATTGTGCTGGGCACGTTGCGCGCACTGGAGATCGATATCCCGGCGAGCCTGATATCGATCAACTGGGGATTGCTGCTCGCGCTGCTGGCTCTGGCGGCGCTGGATGCGTTGCGTCTGCACCGTTTGCCAACACCGCGCATCACTCGGCAGATGCCCGGCAGCCTGGCACTCGGCCGTTGGAGTGAGGTGCGCCTGGAAATCGAACACGACTTCAGCGAGCCGATGCACATTCAACTCTTCGACCATCCGCCAGAAGGCCTGAGCTTCGAAAACCTGCCGTTGTCGATTGAATTGCAACCCGGCCAGCGCAGCCTGCTCGGCTACCGTCTGCGCCCGCTCAAACGCGGTCATTTCAACTTCACCCAGTGCGAAATCAACCTGCCCAGCCCCTTGGGATTATGGTCAGGCAAACGCTTGCTCAGGGTCAGCGACCAGACCCGCGTCTACCCCGACTTCGCCCGGCTCTACGGCGGTGAGTTGCTGGCGGTGGACAATTGGCTCAGCCAGCTCGGCGTGCGCCAACGGCAACGGCGCGGTCAGGGCCTGGAATTCCATCAACTGCGCGAATTCCGTGAAGGCGACAGCCTGCGCCAGATCGACTGGAAAGCCACCGCACGCCAACGCTCACCGATTGCCCGTGAATATCAGGACGAGCGCGATCAGCAGATTATCCTCATGCTCGACTGTGGCCGACGCATGCGCAGCCAGGACGATGAACTGTCGCACTTCGACCACGCGCTCAATGCCTGCCTGTTGCTCAGTTATGTAGCCTTGCGTCAGGGCGATGCGGTGGGTTTGAGTACCTTCGCTAGCGAACACCCACGCCATCTCGCGCCGGTCAAAGGCAGCGCACAACTGAATGTACTGCTGAACACGGTTTATGACCTCGACAGCACGCAGCGCCCTGCCGACTATCAGGCCGCCGCCAATCAACTGCTGACGCGACAGAAGCGCCGGGCCTTGGTGGTGCTGGTAACCAACCTGCGCGATGAGGACGATGAGGAACTGCTGAGCGCGGTCAAACGCCTGAGCGCACAACATCGGGTACTGGTCGCCAGCCTGCGCGAAGAGACGCTGGATACGTTACGCCAGACCACGGTGCAAACGCTGCCCGAAGCGCTGGCTTACTGCGGCACGGTGAGTTACCTGAATGAGCGGGCAGAACTCCATGAGCGGTTGAGTGCTCATGGCGTTCCGGTGGTGGATGTCCGGCCCGCCGAGTTGGGGGCCGAACTGGTGACGCAGTATCTCAGTTGGAAGAGAAGTGCGGCGTTTTGATCATCTCTCGATCCGCACGAGCACAGATCCGCTGCTCGAGGTACCGTCAGGATTCTCGACTTTGACGTCAAGGGAAACGGTTTCCGACTGTTCCACCACCCTCCAAGCGGTTTCGTATTTACCGTTGCCATTTGTACTGGAATCAATGAATGGCCTGCCGTTAATGGAGACAAGAATTTTCCTTTTCGGCATCGGTTCTCCAGAAGCCTTGTCTACGATCAACGCAGTCATGGTTACCCAGTCGTTCACGAAAGCCGGATTCGGTGCAGCGACGACGGACTTCACAACCGCAGGACGTTCAGTGACAGTCAACCGCAGCGTTTCCACATCCCAGCCAGCCAAGCCGCCCTTTACCGACGCCCACAACGCTGCCTCACTTGCAGTGCCCAAGACAAAATGCACCGTTGCCATCCCATTGGTACCCGTCAGTGTTGCCGGTAAAGATGTGTTGTTGTATTCCCACATCACTTCGACATTAGCCAAAGGCTCGTCGGTATTGGCTGAGACCACCAAAGCCTGAGCTGAAATTTCTTGCCCTGGATAACCGGTCAAATCATCGCTGAACAGTTCCTTGATCTGTCGAGGTTCATGCAGGAAATACGGCAACGAAATCGATTCCGAATACTGCGCATCCCCCACCGTCGCGGTCAGTTGCGCCGCTCCGGGCGTCTTGGGCACAAAGCGGATCCGCGCCTCGCCATAGAAGTTGGTGGTCGTCGTCACCTCGCCAAGATCCGCACTGCGCCAGACAACGTTCATCCCCGCCATCGGCCTGCCACTGATGGCCGAAACAACGGTGATCTGCTCGGACACAGCCTCGCCCCAGTACAGCGTCTGGCTAACCCGCGAACGCTCGGCGATTTTCACCACTTGGGCGCCTTCGCCCACCGACATTGCATTGACTGGTGACCATCGAGCCAGGCTTTCGCAGGCCAGAAACAAGCCAAAACTGCCGTTACGCTTGTCATCGACCATGAAGGAATCGGTGAATCCCGCCTCGCGGCTAAAGACCCTTGGCAAACCGAGTACTGGCTGAGTAAAACGAATGCCGAGTGCCTCAGGTCCGGTGCCGACCATGCCCAGCGTCAAATTTCGACCGGACAAGAAGGTGTCTTGCGGGGCAGTTACATCGATTCTATGGGTCAGTTTGCGACGCGCAAAACCGGTGTCCTGGCCGAAAGGCTGTGCAGGCCCGTTGTCCATACTGAACTGCAATCGAGCCCACGGATCGTCGGCCAGCGAACAGACCTCCATCGAACGTGTATCAGTAGCATTGTCATACGGACTGCTGACAGACACCTCAACCGTTGCCGATCCGCCTGTGGTTGCCCCATACGCAAAGCCTGCCCAGCCATCGTCAGCAGTCACATGTTCTTCAGAATGACCACCCACCTTCCACTGCGTTGGCACTTGAACCATGGCAGCTTCCGAGAAATCCGAACGTACTTTCGCCCACATCCATGCTGGGTCCTGACCCACGATCGGGAAAACGGCAGACTCACGTACGGTTTCAATGCTGAGTTTGTTGTGGCCCAAGTGCATTCTGGTGACATCAATCGTGCCAGCCCCAGTCAAGAATTGTAGACCGAACTCCCCGGCCCCACGGCTAGCGGAACAATCCAGTGTCCAGGTCATGCCACTTTCATCAATATAATTGATGCTTCCCTGTGGAGGATTACGCACGATTCCCAGCTCTTCCGCCGTGCTGCCGTACCAGTTCAGTTCCATGTTAATACCCACCAATGGGCTCAACGCATTCGTTCTGAAAATATATCGGTGCACAGCGCCAATGCAGGGATACAGCGACTGACCTTTGTCGGTGCGCATTTGATCCAGAACGAGCGTGAACTCATCGTAAATATCCGGTGATATCAAGCGACCGAGCAACTCCCGATCCTCAAGTGAATCGGTCAACAACCGAAGTCCGAACATACTGCTGCGGCTCGTTATGAACTCAGAGCTCAGGGTCCAGATCAGCGGTTCATCCGCGAGCAATACCTTGGGCTCGCCAAGTTCACTCACCACCAACCCGATGCCTGGGTCGTCAATGCCCCATGCCAACGTGATTTCCTGGCCGATAAGAGGACTGTCGGCAAGCGCCGTGACCTGCAGGGAATGGGATTGGCCTCGTCGGCAGAAAAGCCCCCAAACATTGTCGATGTAGCCGCGATCAAACGTGATGTTGACTTTGTCTTTCCATGAACTCCTGGCAATCGCGGTCACGCTAAATTCGCACTCATGCGACTCGGCCGATTCATGCGCTCGGACCGCCGCGGTGATCGCATGAATCCCGTGTTCTCTGGTGTAAAACTTCAGGCTCCCCCAACCACCGCTTCCCGTTTGGCTTTGCACGACGCTGTAGGCGGTTTGCCACTCGACCAGCGCACCGATCACCGGTTCGCCGTCGCCCTGATCAGTAACATGCACCACTTGCAAGCGCAGGTACGCATATTCGTGTTCCTCCACCACCGGACTATTCTCGGCCTGACGTACCTCTTTGATCCTGATCCTGTTGCGCGCCAGCGACATACGTTTTCTGGGCGACGGCAACAACAGCTTCGAGCAGACCAGTGACAACTCGAATATCCCGTCGCGCCGGTCTTCGCAGTTCAGCGTCCAGGATGCAGTGCCCCCTCCATCGATCGGCATGGGCACCGATGTTTCCAGTGGCGGACTGACCACGACACCCAGTTGCCCAGGCTTGTCACCGTGCCAATGCAGATAGAAGTCGCTGCCTCGCAGACGACTGTTGGCCGCCAGCATTACATCAATGGAATGGGTAGAACCCCGGTTCGGATAACTGTTATCAATCCAGTCCCTGATTTCGTTGTTTTCACGGACAGTCAACCGTGCCCACGGATCCTCGCCCAGTACCAGTACGTCAAACGTCTGAGTCCACACACCCTGCTCGTAATAAAGGCTAACCACAGAGGCTTCAATAACGAAGTCCCCTGCTGCCTTCGCCTCATAATCGAAGTAAGCCCAACCTTGTTCATCAGTAACGGTAGCCGCCAACACCCCGTGTTCGGCGGTCGCCCAGTTCACCGTAAGCCCGGCAAATGGCTGGCCGGTGTAATACGACGCTACTTGCACACCCAAACGGACACTTTGCTCAATCAACGGGTAGTAAGCGGCCTCGACCACCTCACGAAAAATCAGTCGATGATGCCCCAGCGATACGGGGATCTCGTAGGCCTGCGCGGTGTAACGGTTGCGCAAGCTCAGGGTGAATTCGTAGTCCTGATCATCGATTAACGGGCAATCGAGCGTCCATGGCACGTCCAGCGATTGCTGGGTGTCCCAAGCAGGCGTCGCGACAATCGCGCCCTGCGGGTTATTGTCGATGCTCAATGCAACCGGGGTGCCGTCCCAAGGGTTATCCGGCACAGGTACAAAACCGAGTACGTGGGGTGTGATCAATGCGTCGCTGCCAAAAGCTCCGCCCCTGCTGGCGCCCTGACACAGGTACATTTTGCGCAAGGGCGGGAACGACATGCCGTCCAGCTCAACTTCCTGCAACTCAAGTGGTGCGAGTTTCAACTCGACTTTGACGCGTGTAACCCAGAGTTCGCCAAATGGACTTGAAGACTCTGTCGAGCTGTATATTTCGATGCGCAGCGGCTTTGAGCTTGAGATGTCCGATGTCAGTTCCACTTCATGCAGGGTCGGACTGAATCGCCTCTCTGGCCCTGATCCGAAACCCTCGCGCTGTTGTGCCTGATCAGGTTTACCGACGGGTTTGAGTTCGATGCGGTAATGCTCGATTTCTCCCTGAGAAATCCTCACCCAGCCTGATTGGCTGAAACTGCTTTCCCACAGAAAACTCAGCCAATAAGCACCATTGCCATCAGGATCTCTGGGAAGTGTGACGTCCTGCGTGACACCCGTGCCCTTCGGCGCTTTGATGTGTTTGACAGGCGTGTTGTCGTAATACGCCAGGCCTATGGCAACCGCCCCCGTCCTTGCCCAACAATCGAACCTTTCTTCGAAATCACCGTTGCACACCAGGTTTTCATTCACCTGAACGATAGGATTATTCATGACTGCGCACTCCCTTGCCCTTGCCCTTGCCGGCCGGGCCCTCTTGTGCTGCATTGACCAACTCCTTCACCGAATCGGTAAACGACTGATCTCCGCTCTTGCACGTATAGCGAATGCGCAAAATGACATCGTTCATTGAGCCCAGCATGGCCTCCTGCGGCGGTTCTTTATGCCATGGCCATTTCAGCTCCCAGGCGGACACCACACCGGTATTTTCAAATGGATAGAGCAAACCTTCATCTGGCTTCGCCGCCGCCATGCCGTTGTCGGCAATACCCACCGACAAGGCAATCTGCTGGCCCGGACGCAAGTTGAAAAGCATATCGGAAGGGGCCAATTCCTCAGGATCCGGATTGTGCAAGTACTGCACTGACTGCACCGAAGCCCGGCTGGCAGTCATACTGCCGACCTGCAGCAAGGTCGCGCGCACGTCCTCGAAAGGTCCCGCCAGCACTGGCAAGTCGATTTCCACCGAACTGATCTGCCGGCAGTAATGTCCCGGATAATCCCGATCGAACAGCAGTTGGGTGAGTTTGAATTCCAGCGAGCCGGTCGTCTGCAATTGCGCCAATGCAGCCTCCCAGCTACCGATACCGAGCTGAGGGTCTATTGCATCGTTGAACAGGCGACGCAAGGAGATGGTTTTTACCAGTTCAAGCCGTCGCTCGGTGCGCTGCAGGTACTCATATTCCATGCGCAGCAGAAACGCGCGCAGATGCTCGCCAGCGGTCAAACCGAGGCGTTGATCCTGCCAGATCTGCGGCAAGGGAATATTGGAATCGTAATCGCCGGTTTCGGCATTCATCGCCGCTTGCGCGCTGAGGCACAGACTGACTACTGCGTCGTAAGCCTGATAGTGCAAGGCCTTGAGCTGGCCCAGCATCCAGCCGAACAATTCGGCATTGGTCGCGCGCTTTTTCAGATAGTTGTACATCGTCAACGCCTGAGCGTTAGCTCGTAGCGTTTGCGCGAGGTTGGTTCTGGCCGCATCAATCGCATGGTTCTGCGCGACGATTTGCGCATCGATGGCCGCGATTTCTGCCAGCGCCTGATCGCGTTGCAACCCCCATTCATTGCGGCGACGGCGATAGCCTTCGGTGGTAGCTTGCTTGTCGGCATCGATTTGCAGCATCGACGAAGCTATCTCCAGGCCAAAGCAGATGGCATCCGTAACTTTGTCGATACGAAACCCGCCCATCGCCATACCGAAGATATTGGGCGCGGCCGCCAAGGCCGCGCCTACCGGTTTGAGGATTTTGGCAGTCAGCGCCAGCTCTTTGGACTGGTCCAGGTTTGCCATGACCTGATATTCGACAGCCGACACGTTTTCGTCATAGCGGGCTGCGTAAGCAGCAGCCCGTTCCCGAGCCACTGTCCGGCTCTGCTCAAGCGCCGTCATGCTCGCTTCCAACTGAGCGATGGATTGCTCCTGCACGGTTCTGGCGTAGTTGCCCAACTCCACCAGATGGTTTTGCTGCAGCTCTTCCTGCTCGGCACGATCACGCCGCTCAAGCAGATTGAGTACCTGGCTGCCGTAATCCTGCAAGGCCTGCACCGCACGCAAGGCAACCTCGAAGATCGTGCGCCAGCGAAACGCAATCACCACCAGCCGTCCGCCCATCGGTCTGGCGCCACCGACACCACCTGCGGCCAGATCGCGCAGCAATTGATTCGGGTCAGTCGGTGGGTTGAACAACGGCAGGAGCATGGGCTTGCCATCAATGGTCAAGTTGTTGCGCAAGTTGTTCATGCGGTACTGCGGCTGGTTGAACCAACTGAATAACTCATCATTGATGGGTGCCCTGAACGGCGGACACCCCAACATGCCCAGCATGGGAGCCGTATCGGAGCCGCCCGGAACATCTGCCAGGCTGTAATTCAATGTCTGCTCGAAATCTTCCAGTGCCGTACGCGTGCAACTTTGGGCCAGAAGGTTCTCCAGCGTCGCGGTCTGCCACAAGTTCACCGTTTGAGTCAGAGGCGGTTTGCCCATCAATGATCCCGCTTGTACATAGCACAGCTTTGCCGCCACCAGGCTTTCGCGGGTCAGTTGGCGGTAATGCCAGTCCCCCCAGGCCATGAGGTTCTTCACATATTCGATGAACATCAGCAGCCTCAAATGCACAGGCGCTGAATATCCAATCGCATCCGGGTCGGCGGGCGCCAAGGATTCACAGCCGGCATTGCCCAAATCGTTGATCAACGGTCGACAGCGCCAGTAGCTCGGTTTCTCGGGTACCGAGCTGCTGTCGGCAGTAGCCCGGGGATCGAAGACGAAATGCAACCACGTCTGTGCTTCGGCAAACCGCTCTTCATCACGCAAGCGTGTCGCGATCAAATGCGGCAAATGGAAAAACAGCTCCCAGAAAAACAACCCGTTGGCACCGTCGAAAGCGCCATTGCGTTCCTCGAAATCAACACTGGTAGGCGGTGGCTCGGACAGATGCTGGGAGTCCCAATTAATCAGAGTCGCTGGAGAGACAGTGGAGCGTGTGACCAACTCGGGGCCGAACAGCGAATTGAGCCGAACGTAGCGCAGTGCCCAGTCATCGCCATGTTGAAAGTCGAGGAATTGAGCGGCATCCGAGGTGTTTTTCAGCAGCGTTGGCGCGAGAAAATCCGAGAGTTCGACAATCGTCAAGTCAAACTGTTTACCGCCAAAGCCTTCAATATCATTCTTTAGAGTGAACCTGACGTTGTCCCACGTTCCCTTTGGTCGACTGAAGGTATCCAAGAACTGCATTGTCCAATCGCCGGCGATTGCAACATCACTTTTCACAGGTTTAGGGTCGTCAATATTTGCAAGTTCCAACTGCAAGGTAAACGCAGTCTTCTCGATGCCTGGTAACCCTGTTGACCTGCAAAAGCCCTCAACCGTCAGCACATCATCATTACCCGATCGCATGGCGAAGACGTTCAGCCCCAGAAAAGCTGCCATGGAGCCTGACGGTGACTCACTTGGGACCACAGTAACCTCAAGACCCAAGGGGTGCTGAACCGTCAAGGCAGAAACAAATCGCTCATTCTTGGCCAGCTCCAGCCAGGTACCACCGTCTTCAACATCAGGGCGCATCAACACATCGATGATCGCTTTCTCGTTCAAGGCACCCGTGCCGGCCTTACCATTGACCAGCAACACCCCAAGCTTGCCTTTCGGGATCTGAGGGTCGACCCACACAGTTGCAATCAGCCGGGCACCTGCAGAGAGATCGTCATCAAACTCGCCATGGAGTAAATTCAAAGGCGCCGACCACTGGCCGTTCTGCCTCATGAAGGCCACATTGATATCCAGTTGATGGGGCACAAATCGGGATCTGTCGTCCTTATCGGGATCCGGAGGATCGGCTTCGATGATCTCGCCGACCTTGTCCCGCCACTCCGCCCAGACCAGACACAGTCGGCCGTTCCAGACCACCGGACGCATGTCCAGCACCCGCCCGGCAGGTTGAATATCCACCGCTTTCCATTCACTCCACGCCGCCGGGTTGACGGCCACACACGTGGGCGTGATCTCGATTTGCGCCTTGCGCCAGAAGTACTGGAACGGCGGCACCCGCTGACGCCCGACAAAGTAATAATCGGCGCGCTCCGGGGTCGTGCCGTCCATGTAGCCACTGACAACATCCAGATCGCAGATCTGTTCGAAGGCTTGCAAGTAATCCTGTAGCGCGGCTTGAACCGAATCGCTGCTCAAACGGGCCTGGTTGAGGTTGTTTTCAAGGGCCTTGAACAGATCCGTCTTACGCTGACGGACGAACGGATTGATGTAGTTTTCCGGGTAGAGCGCGATCATCTGCACTGCAGCCCAGTCCGAGTAGTTGTTGTACAGCGCCCAGTTTTCCAGCTGCTCGGGGGGAAACTCGTGGTTTTCGAAACCGGGCTCCATTTTGTTGTACACCGCACTGATATATTGCTGCGCACAACTGATCGCTTCGGCCACCCCCGACGTCTGCACACGAGCACTGTCCAACGGGTCGATGCGCAGCAATTCGAACACGTCCTCTGGGGTCAGCAAAGGCGGGTAACGCTCCGCCTTTACTTGCCCGATGCAATACTCAAGCAACGCGGTACGACGTTTTTCCTGCAACAGGCCAATGTTGTTCGATGTCATGATCCTTGCTCCGTGGAAGAGGTTCCCGCGTCACTGGCGGAAGGCGGTGCCGCTTGTTCAGGTGAGTGGGTGCGGCCTTGTGTCCCCCCAAATCGGATGGGTTCGAAGACAGTCCCCTTCCCGCTTGCCAGGCTGCGTATACCGACTTCGAATTCACCGCTGAAATCGCTGGTGATATAAACCGTGGTTTGACCTTGCTGATTGGTGAAACCCTGTTTCGGACGGATCGTTGGCCTTTCTTCGGGATCTGTTTCTACCTCCCAGGCCCAGCCCACCAGCATGTTGGCCCCAAGGTTTCCGTACTGGTCCACCATCGTGGCGTAGAGTGTGATTTCCTGACCAAGCGGCACGACCTCCGTTGGCACCGGAGACATCAGCCCGGTCGGGAAATTCATGCTCTCGGCGTGGGCGATGACGTCGATGCTCACTGCCCACTCAGGCTCGAGCAGGCTCAGGGAAAAATAAAGTCTGTCCGTGCCCAAGACTGTGCCCGGAAAATACTCAGCCGTGAGGACTCCTTCGGGATCGGTGATGCCCGATCTGATGGTCCCTAGCTCGGAGTGCCAATCAACAGCGATGCCTTTCAACGCTGCGCCTCGGGCGTCGGTGAGCGTCATCGTAATGATCGCTTTTTCATCTTTTTTACTAGCGAAGACTTCCGTCGGTTCTACTGCGCAAGTCATCCTGACCAACTGCTTCAGTTCGCCCGGTGCTTGCACGACAGGCACACGCGTCTGGGTCTGACTGAGCAAAGCCAGTTCAGCTGCCTGGGCATAGGCCTCGCTGGCATCGGTTGTCTCCGGCAAGGTTCCAATCCGCAAAATGGTCCGGGCATCCATACCGGTCTGCATCGACAACTGGTAAACGCGCATCAGCAGATCCAGTTGTTCCAGGGTTTTCAACACTTGGGTTTCAGGATCGATATGGCGAACACATTCGCTGACTTCCTGCGCGCTCCAGGCAAAGAATTCAGCCAGTTTGATGGCTGCTGCCTGCTGCACCACCCGCAATGCATCCTCGCTGGGTCGGGCAGGAAGCGAATGGACCTGACGCAGATAGTCGAGCAATTTCTGCTCCGGCTGTTCACTCATGCTGAACGCGCGGGTCAGCGTGGTCATCGCGTAAAGTATGCGCACCGAGAACACATATTTTTGAGAGGGATCGATGATGATGATGCTTTGGTCGACCCACGCCTCATATCCATAATCCAGATAATCCCGGACCAGGGCCGCACTCAAACCCAGCATTGAAACGACTTCGGCGCGCTGGCGCACAACAGCCAGCAATTCGAGTAACGGATCTGAAGGTTCGTCGCGCCTGCGCTGCGTCGCTGGCGGTTCGAGGTCAGTGCGGTCATACACCTGGCGCAACAGTTGGTACACCGAAGCATCGACCCAGTTCAGCACCAGAATGGCCAATTCGCCCTCGATGCCGGCGTAGACTGCCAGCGACTCCCTGACCAGCGAAACCTGAGCGTCTCTGGCCTGCAGAAGAACGGTGAGCATGATCTCGGCCAAGACGCTGACCTGGGCTTCCTCAATGTCCAGGCCGTTCCTGACGGCCCATTCGAGCTTCTCGCGGGCAAAGGCCGAATAATCTTCCGGCGTCATGGCAGTGGCCAGTATCAGGCCATTGGCATCGACAACCGGCGCCAGCCCCTCACTGTCAATCGACAATAAATCCAGCCAGTCGCTTCCTCCGGCCGGCGGGATACCGGCCACGAGAAATGAATTGTTGGATAAACGCGCGCTGGGCAGGAGGGTGCCGATCTTGTCGAAGAACTGCTGATCCTGCTGGGAGAAGTCGCTCAGACGCAGTGGTGCACTCACGTGCTGCAACATCCACAACACCGATATGTTGCTTTGCTCACACCATTGCACACAGGCCTGCATGGCTTCGATCAGGCTCAGCACGCCCGGACCGCCAGCCGTGGCGTCAGTGCGGCTGTCATCGTCCGCCACATCAAAAATACGCGGCTTGCCCGCCAGCCCTTTGAGCCAGGTTTCTCCCCCCAGCACACTGAGCATCAACACGCCTTCGACCGGCGTGATATTCAACAGCCGGGGCAGTTTTACCAAACGGTAAAAACTGGAAATGACCGCCGGACTGCGCACCAGATTATCGGTAAGGTCATGAGCCTGGGCTATCGCCAATGCCAGGTAGTGGTAAGTCTGAAGATCAATGCCCAAACCACTGCATAGCTGGCTGACCGTCAGATTGTCTTGATCCGATGTCGGTATCAGCGCAAACGGTGTGCCGTCGAGTCTCAGCGGCTTGCGATAATTGTCTTGATTGTTGAAGACCTGATCGAACTGCGACAGTGCATCACCGCGACCGTACAGTGACAGTTCATCGAGAAACACGGCGAAATCCGCTGCCGTGCAGTTGTAGCGTTCACGCAGTCGCTGAAACAGACCCAATGCATGTATCACGTTGACCGAAATCGCCCATACTTCAGGCTTTTCAGCGCCGCGTGCCTGGGCCCTGATCGCCGCCACCAACAAGGCGTCAGTCTGCTCAGGGGGCAGACTCAGCCATTTGTCCAGGCGTAACTTGCGGTTGAGTCGATCAAAGAAATTCAGACCCTCGCTGGTTGTGGGTTCGATCATGATTTTATTGAAGCTGGATCCCGACTGAGCGGTGATACCAATAGCCGGATGAGCGTTGTTATTGATGTAAACCGAGCCGGATCGTCCACTTTCCGGGAGAAGAGTCTGATCGGGATAGTTCACGTTGGCAGAACGCCACGGTGTGTGATCCCCAACCGATAAAAGACTGATAACTTCCTCTGCCACTAGATTTGCATGTTCAGTCAAACTAAAAATGTAGGCGAGACCCTGTATAGCTATGTGAGCTCCGACGTCAAAATTGTCCAGATAGAAGGCAACGTAATTGTCGACGGTTTTGTAAGGTTCAGTAAGCAGCTGCTGCTGGTAAGGGCCAAGCCGAGAGGCATGGGCCAGGGCCGCAGCGGCAAGCCTGGTCAGGGAGCCGGAGTGCAAGAAGTTGGGAAATTTCTCGTCAATGATGTTGGCAAAATCCCCCACTGATCGTCCGTTGAAACCCGCAACCCCATCAACCGTGATCCAATGCTGGTAATACGGCAGACCGTTGGGATAGCGTGCCTTGATCAATGCCTGTTCAAGTGGAACCTCCGTGTTCGCAGCGATGAACGCCTGTAGCACGCGTACGATCACGTCGACTGATGACTCCGGCGCGTTCACCGCTTTACTGTCGACCGTCAACTTCATCAAATCCGTGCGACGCTCATGCAACGGCAGCTTGGTGTCGTCACCAACGGATTCGATCAAGTCTCGAATCAATCGATACAAGAAGACCAGATACGCCGAAGGCCCGAACATGGACTCCAGAGAATCCGAGGGGCACTTGGCTCCCAATTGCAGATCGAATATTCGCTCCAGTTGCGGCCCCTTAACGAGCGACATCAAACCACTGGACGGTCCTGTCGGCCCGACTTTGTCCGCCTGCTCGTGATGTTCAATAAATCGACGCCGCACATAGGTCGCCAGGCTGTTGGCCCGGCGCAAAAAGCGCCGGGCCTCTTCTTGCTCAAGTCCGTACTCGCCGACCAGCACCGGAAGCCCCTTTTCGACCAGAGGGAAAAATGATTCCCCCTGCTCAACGTAGCTCCAGAGCTTCGAAAGCCGGTTTGGCGCAGTGGACGTTTGCTCACCAAACAGCTGAATGAACAACTGCGCAGCGGGACGGAGTGAATCAGCCATGGTCACATTCCTTGAGTCGATAACGGGCCCGGTCCGCCTGACTGTCGTGTCAGGCGGACCTAGCGTTCCATAAGGATTTAGCGCTTGAACGCAGCAGCCGCCAACTGTCAGAAATGACAGGTTTAATGCCCGTTCATCGGAAATTTACAAGCGTGATTTATCCGTCGGTGCTGATTCGATTTCAAACCGCTCACTGGCGACCCAGTCGGAACCCAGCGGATCGCTATCGCTTGGTTGCAGCTTGAAACGGCACCAGTTGCCACCCAACGGTAGCGCTTGGTCAGACAGGCCTTGCCAGTCAGGGTCGACCTGAATCGACGCTGCCCATGTCTTGTCCGGGTTGAACGGGTCGACCAGAACACCGACACCTTGACGGCCCGTGCCGGCAAACAGCACCGGGTTGCTGACCCAGCGTCCCGGCGCGGGTATCTCAATGGTGGGCAGATAAGTTGCCAGCTGAACCGTGCGTTTCGCGCTATCGGATTCAAACCCTTCGTAAGCCGCCACAACTTCCAGTTCATGATTGCCTTCGTTTTGCCCAGGCTTCAGCATTACCGACCACGTCCGGTTTTCCCGCACCTTGGCGCTGGCCTGGTCGCCACCCAGCGTCACAGTCACGGTGTCGCCGGGCGTCGCGAAACCCGACACCACGACCCGGCGGCCAACATGGTCATCGGCAGACGGGGTCTCGATAAACGGCGCCGCCGGCACGACCTTGTAACGCAAACGCTCATTGGGTTGAGAGCGCTGCGGAATGCCATTGTGGACGAAGGTTTGAAAGGCCCAGATGGTTGTGTTGCCCACCGGCAAACTCACTTCGGCTTCCCAGCAGCCTTTCGCGTTCACCTCAATATCCGTCAGCAATGGCTCAGTAGCGCCTTCCAGCCAGACCTCCACCCGCGCGCCAGGTCGGCCAGTGCCAACAATCTTCGAGGTGCGCGGCGCTTTCCCGCCAGGGATCGGCGTCCTGAATCGAGGCGGCGGCACCACCACCTTGAGTTCGTGCACAGCGCTGTTGGGCGACTCTTGCCCGTTAAGTATCTGTTGCGCGTGGAGGAAGTAAGGCCTCAGCTCCAGATCGCGTAGTTCGATCGACCATTTGCCCTCCTCAAGCAATTCGAGCGGAGCACCCAGCGTTCTTCCCATCTGGCTGTCATGCAATTGCATCATCGCGCCCTGCATGCCGTTATCACCTTCAATGGTGACGTCGTATCCCACTTCTGAGCCGGATACCGGCGCGACGATGAGCGGTTGCAACATGACTCTGTGGACAGTGAAGGTTTTCGATGCCGGCACTGAAGGGAGATCGAAAACGATCTGGGTAACGGTGACGCGGTGGAGGACTCCGGGTTCAAATGCTTTGGTTCGCTGAAATGCCCAGCGCTCACCCTCCACATCCGCTTCGTACTCCAAGCCGTCGTCGCTGAACCGGAGCTTCACCAGCGCTTCAGACCAACAAGTGCCGCTGAATATCGGCTCCAGCCCCTCCTCGGAAGGATCATCCAGGCCTGGCGCCAGCGGTGGAATCGTGACGTGCAAGCTGAAAGGACGTTGCGAGGAATGGTCTCCCAGATGCTGTGTAATGCGGACTTCCCGCTTGTTGGTTGGCCCCCACTCCACCAATGCAGGCGTCGACCATTGGCCATTCACGACCCCTACACTTCGCGCAACCTCGTGTGCATCGGGATCTCTGAGCGAGACGGTGGCGCCTGTGTAACCTTCGCCACTGAAGACCGGTAGATACTCCTCGGTGTAGCTCGCCTCGGTGATATCCGGCATGTCGTGGTGGACGATGAACTCAAGAGGCTGCGATTCGATCCAGTCACTGGCGTTGTCGGCGATCTTTTGAATCACCGTCACATCGTAGCTGCCCAGAGGCCAGACAACCGGGGCGGTTTCCCAATGGCCCAGCCCATCGACGCGGATGTTGGGAGGCAAAGGCAGCGAGCCGTCGCGGGCAGAGAACTGGATTTCGGTGGAGAGGTTTTGATCGAAATGGCCGGTGCCGGAGAACTTCAAGCTTGTATGCGGGAGAAAGGTGACCTCAGGTTTTTCCAGCTTTGGAGGGCGGATTCGGAAAGCACGCGCCTCGCCGCGACCAGAGGGAACCCCGCCGACTATCTGTTCGGCTACAAGGCTGACCGGTCCTGGCAGCAAGTCGGTGACAGAGACATTCCACACTTTGCCTCCCTGTGACACCGTACCCGACCCGACCAGCGAATCCGTCAGGTCCACATATACCTCGATCCGTGCACCGCTCTGGCCATTACCACCCTCCAATCGGAAAGATTGATTCTGTACAGTCAGAGGCTGTGGGCTTGTGATTACTGGCGACAGCCGAACATTGAAAGAGACAATTTCTGTATAAAAATCCGCAGCACCTGACATTTTTAGCTGCGCTTTGACAGACATGGCTCCATTAGTGGGAAGTCTCGTCATCGGAGCCTGCCAGGTTCTCGACTCTCCGATGTTTACCGAAGCGCTCCACTCCTCATTATGGTTTGAAGCGCTGACCACTCTAACCGTGCTTCCAGGCGCACCCATCCCTTTGAATATGACCTCCTCAGGCAATAAAGCTGATCCAGCGACTGGCTCGGTAATTCGAGCTCGAAAAAGCGTCGTAAACGGTGTTTTGTCGGATTCAAAACCGATGATTTGCTGATATGCCTGAATACTTATGGAATTTTGCTCGTCGTCAACCTTAACAGGCACAGACCAGCGACCATGACTGTTGAGAGGCAAGAGTGTGGAAGTTCCATCACCATGGTCAAGTATCAGGGTGTAGCGGGCTATGCCGTTGCCACCTGCCACATTAAAAGTCGAGGAGGCAAAGTTAGGAACATTATCCAAAGTCGGGGTGGCTGGCTTAAAACGTTTAACAACATATGTTTTTAATGTTGGATCTTTTTCATCATCAATATCATAAATATAATCGAAGCCGATCGTGACATCGCGCCCAAAAGCTGCAACACCATGCCCATAAGACAATTCGTGCCAATTACCATCCTGCCAAGCATTGCTCGTCAACTCTATGACGTCCCCCTCACCGCTTATAAAAGAGGTATAAAAAAGAATGTTCCCCTCCTTTCGGCCATTATTTCTAGCCCTGTAATGTGTGACATAACACGAAAAATTGGCACCTTCTTCTGAGTATTTATATTTAATTCGAAGTTCTGCCCATAATAATCCCGTTGCTGCGCGAAGATCCTCAAAAATAAATTCCGGTTCTTCCAGTTGCTCTGTAACGACATAACTTGCTTCGGTAGAAGATGGCCCAGCAATGCATAGACCTTCAACCCGATCTCCCTGGTGGTTTGATCCATCATGACCTTGCTCTTCGATACCACCGTCTTTGGTGTCCATGGCTTGCTCCATGTCATTGCGAGGGCTGGATACTGGTTGAATCATTGAATACGCACGTGTCCCGACTGCGCACCTGTAAGATCTGACAGTCCCGACGAGCGGTAGCTCTTCTCCTGCAGTGACTCGGCAGGCCTACACTCCCAGGACCACCGGACTGGCGACAGCCACGATGACAAGACCACGGCATCTATTGACGGTGATCGATCAGTTGAGGGAGGGAGGATTGTTACGGGCGGAGGTCGCGATGAAAAACGAGCAGACACTTACCACACCTGAGCGTTAGTCCATGTGATGCGGTATTAACGCTTTCGCGGGCAAGCCTTTTGCGTTCCGCAGAGCGAGTATGCTCATAGAGCTTTCAGCGATCCTGAAATCAGGCAGAAGCCGGCAACGGCTGAAAACTGAAATAACGCTGCAACGCCTGCACCAGTTGCCCAAATTCCGGCGGTGCGCGTTGCAGGACGAAGCCGGCGTCGTAGTGCAGCGGCGTGGCGTCCTCATGGCACCACACGCAACACGCCGTGAGGTCGATTACCTGCTGACAGCCATCGCTGGCGGGGATTTTCAGGCGTAACTGAAAGTCCACGCCGACCATCATGGGCAATTGGCTGATGAGCATTAGCCCGTCTTCGGAGAGGTTGCCGAGAAAACCGATGGGCTTGTCGGTGACGCTGTTGAACACTCTGAGGAAATACGGCAACTGATGCCGTTCGATCCGTTCGGTAAACATGCGCAGTTCGCCATGCAAGGCTCCATCACAGAGCCGCACCCTTGCTTCGGAACGAGCCGGTTTCGCCGGCCGCTCTCCCCGCTTCCGGTGTAACGGTCGCTACGTCGCCGTCACCTTACAACTGCCAGTCGCAGGTGTTGCTCCGGATTCATAACGCGGTGCTGAATCCGGGTTATTCGACTATAGCTCAGCTTGTACACACGGCCAGATTTTGTATGACAACTGTCATCAGAAACGGGTCGGGCGCACCACGGCAGCGGCACTGCGCGTCGGGTAATGGCCCAGGCTCTGCAAGGTTTCCAGACGGGCACGGGCGCGGTAGGCGTATTCGCTGTTCGGGTACGAGGCGATGATGAACTGATAAGTCTGCGCCGCGTCGACAAACATTTTCTGCCGTTCCAGGCACTGGCCGCGCATCATCGACACTTCCGGCCACACGTACGGGCGGGCACGGCTGGCGCGTTCGACCTTGGACAGTTCGAGCATGACCTGCTCGCAGTTGCCGCGGTCATAGGCGCTGTAGGCGTTGTTCAAATGGTGGTTCATCGACCAACGGGTGCAGCCCGAAACGGCGAGGACGCTGAGGGCAAGGGCGGCAATGGGCAACAATCGCATGGGGGTTCTCCTGTCTTGTGCTCTGTATCGACCCCTGCCGGGAATTCTTCAGAAGTGTTTGCGCCAATCGTCGTGTTCAATAAAGAAAGTAATAAGTAGTGCAAACGAACAATGACTACACCCCAAGAGCATAGTAGCCTTCGCTAGCGCTTGAACTCAGGAGTCTTTGCATGTCCGTCCGTCGTACCAAAATCGTCGCTACCCTTGGCCCGGCCAGTAACTCGCCGGAAGTTCTTGAACAGCTGATTCTGGCTGGTCTGGACGTTGCCCGTCTGAACTTCTCCCACGGCACCCCCGACGAGCACAAGGCTCGCGCGAAGCTGGTGCGTGACCTCGCCGCCAAGCACGGTCGCTTCGTCGCCCTGCTGGGTGACCTGCAAGGCCCGAAAATCCGTATCGCCAAATTCGCCAACAAGAAGATCGAGCTGAAGATCGGTGACAAGTTCACCTTCTCCACCAGCCATCCGTTGACCGAAGGCAACCAGCAAGTGGTCGGCATCGACTACCCGGATCTGGTCAAGGACTGCGGCGTGGGTGACGAGCTGCTGCTCGACGACGGCCGTGTGGTGATGCGCGTTGATACCGCCACCGCAACAGAATTGCATTGCACCGTGACCATCGGCGGCCCGCTGTCCGACCACAAAGGCATCAACCGTCGCGGTGGCGGCCTGACCGCGCCGGCCCTGACTGAAAAAGACAAGGCCGACATCAAGCTCGCTGCAGAAATGGAAGTCGACTACCTCGCGGTGTCCTTCCCGCGTGACGCTGCCGACATGGAATACGCCCGTCAACTGCGCGACGAAGCCGGCGGTACTGCCTGGCTGGTGGCGAAGATCGAACGCGCCGAAGCCGTAGCGGACGACGAAACCCTCGACGGCCTGATCAAGGCATCCGACGCGGTGATGGTTGCCCGTGGTGACTTGGGCGTGGAAATCGGCGACGCCGAACTGGTCGGCATTCAGAAGAAAATCATTCTGCATGCACGCCGCCACAACAAGGCGGTGATCGTCGCGACCCAGATGATGGAGTCGATGATCCAGAATCCGATGCCGACCCGCGCTGAAGTGTCCGACGTAGCCAACGCCGTGCTCGACTACACCGACGCCGTGATGCTGTCCGCCGAATCCGCCGCTGGCCTGTACCCGCTGGAAGCCGTGCAGGCAATGGCGCGCATCTGCGTCGGCGCCGAGAAGCACCCGACCGGCAAGACCTCCAGCCACCGTATCGGCAAGGAATTCACCCGCTGCGACGAAAGCATCGCGCTGGCGACCATGTACACCGCCAACCACTTCCCGGGCGTCAAAGCGATCATCGCTCTGACCGAAAGTGGCTTCACTCCGCTGATCATGTCGCGTATCCGCTCCTCGGTGCCGATCTACGCCTTCACCCCGCACCGCGAAGCCCAGGCCCGCGCGGCAATGTTCCGTGGCGTGTACACCATTCCGTTCGATCCGGCTTCGCTGGAACCGCACGAAGTCAGCCAGAAGGCCATCGACGAGCTGACCAAACGCGGCGTTGTGGAAAAAGGCGACTGGGTCATCCTGACCAAGGGCGACAGCTACCACACCACCGGCGGCACCAACGGCATGAAGATCCTGCACGTGGGCGACCCGCAGGTCTGAGTGACGCGCTGAAAAACCAAAGCCCCGGCATGTGAGTGCCGGGGCTTTTTGTTGTCTGCGTTGAATCGAAAGCCCCTCACCCTAGCCCTCTCCCAGAGGGAGAGGGAACCGATTGAGGGATATTGCAGAATTGCACCGACCTGATAGCTCTGCGCTGAATCCGACCGTTTCTTTCAAGTCGATGTGTAGCGCATTACACCTCGGTCGTCTCCCTCTCCCTCTGGGAGAGGGCTGGGCGGGCGGCGTTCCGATGAGGGTTGGCTTTTTAATGCCGTTTGATAAATCCGGTCAACGCCACCATTGCTTCTGGCGAACGAAGGCGCTGGGTGAACAATGCGCCCTCCTCCTCGATCACCTTACGAATCAACTCGCGATCCGGCGCTCGCATCAATTGCTTGCTGATACGCACCGCTTCGGCCGGCAGTTCATCGAAACGCAGCGCCATTTCCCGCGCCTTGCTTAGCGCCGCAGCGCCGCTACCCAATGCTTCGGTCGCAATCCCCCACTGCGCCGCCTGTTCACCGCTGAAGCCTTCGCCCAGTAACAACAACTCTGCCGCTTTGGCCTGCCCAAGCAGGCGTGGAAGGATCAGGCTGGAGCCGAACTCCGGGCACAAACCCAGGTTGACGAATGGCATGCGCAACCGCGCATCGCGGGCCACATAGACCAGATCGCAGTGCAGCAACAATGTAGTACCAATGCCCACCGCCGCGCCGGCTACAGCGGCAATTACCGGTTTGCGGCACTCAAGCAGGTTGAGCATGAAGTGAAACACCGGGCTGTCGAGGTCACTCGGCGGTTGCTGGATGAAGTCGGCAATGTCGTTGCCGGCGGTGAAGCATTCGGCGCTGCCGGTAATCAGCACGGCGTTGATCGCCGGGTCGCTATCGGCCTGTTTCAGCGCCTCGGCGAGGCGACTGTACATGGCGCGGGTCAGGGCGTTTTTCTTGTCCGGACGGTTGAGGCGCAGGGTCAGCAAACCGCGCTCGCGTTCCAGCAGGATGGCTTCGGTCATGATGTGTCTCGCGTCTGAAATATCAGCGCTCAACCACGGGACAGGAACACGTCAGCCAGTAGTTGATTGCGCGGCAATCCGGCCAGGTACAGACGCCGCGCGAAGGCGTCGACGCTGGCCGTCGAGCCGCAGACTAAGGCCAGGGTTTGCCGGGAGACAAGGCGCAGTTGCGCCAAAGCGGCGGCTGACTCGGCCGCCGTCCACAGCTCGACACTGAGGTTTTCCCGCTGCGCAGCCAGTGCCGCCAGGGGTTTGGCCAGATAGTGCTCGCGATCGTCATGAGCCACGTGAATGACGCGGATCAGGCCTTGGTGATCCTGGCGCAAGGCTTCGCGCAGCACGCCGAACAAAGGGCCCAGACCGGTGCCAGCGGCCAGCAGCCACAAGGGGCGACTGTGCCAGTCGGGATCGTAATGCAAAGCACCGCCGCGCAGTTCGCCGAGACGGATCGGATCGCCGATCTGCAATTTTCGTGCGCCATCGCTGAATTCACCAGGCTGGCGGCAATCGAGATGGAATTCGAGAAAGCGGTCTTCCTCCGGCAGGCTCGCCAGCGAATACGGCCGCGCAATGTGCCCGATCCACAACACCAGATGTTGCCCGGCGCTGTAGCGCAACGGCCGTTGCGGGGTCAGACGCAAGCGCAGGACGCTGTCGCTGAGCCAGTCCAGCGCTTCGACCACTGCCGGGCGACCATCGGTGATCGGGTCGAAGGTGTGCACCTGCAAATCTTCGACGACCTGACACTGACACGCCAGGCGCCAGCCTTGCTGACGCTGTTCGGCGCTCAAGGCGTCCGGCCGATTGTCGGCGGGCAGGCCTTGCACGCATTGCACCAGACAGGCATGGCAACTGCCGGCGCGGCAGCTGTAAGGCACGGTGACGCCATTCTGATTGAGGGCATCGAGCAGATTGCTGCCCGCTGCCACTGACCATTGTCGTTCACCGACGCGAAGTTCAGGCATCGACGTTCTCCCACGCGGCCGCACAACGATTGCGCCCGTCACGCTTGGCCCGATACAAGGCCTGATCGGCGCGCTGCAAGGCGTCGTCCAGATCATCGCCCAATGCCAACAGCGTCATGCCGGCCGACAGGCTGAGGTTGCGCACATTCAGGCCGACCAGTTCAACGTCAGTAAAGGCAATACGCAGACGTTCACAGCAAGTAGTCAGCCGTTCGGCGTCGCAATCGGGCAACAACACAACGAATTCTTCACCACCATAACGCGCCAGCACATCACCGTCGCGCAGACACGCCTGGGCAACGCCGGCGAAGGCCTGCAACACCTGATCGCCGGCGGCATGGCCGTGCAGGTCGTTGATGCGTTTGAAATGGTCGAGGTCGATCAGCGCCAAGCCGTGCACCACATCGTCGTCCATTTCATCCAGCTCTCGCGTGGCCAGACGCAGAAAATGCCGACGATTGAACAGCCCGGTCAGTTCATCGGTGGCGACCAGATCTTCCAACTGCCGCATCATCCCGCGCAGGGTGTCCTGATGCGCCTGCAAGGCAAACCGGCGCTGGCGCTGGCGTTGCCGCGAAACCTGGACGAAGCGCGCGTACAGCACCAGCCACGCCAGCACCATTGCCAGAATGCACACCTGCAAGGCGGCAAGCGCCGGCTCGCGCAAGCGGAAGTAGTAGCCGTCCCACAGCGTGATGGCACAGAAACTGAAGAACACCAACAGGGCACAGCGTATGAACGCCCGTCGACTGAGATGGAACAGGCCGAACAGCAGGATCAGCACGTAGAACACCAGGAAGGCGCCGCGGGCTTCATCCAGATGAGCGATCAGCCAGGTCTGCCAGCCGAGACCGATCAACACCTGCGCTTCGGTCAGGCTGGGATCGGCAAAGCGCAGGTTGCGCCCACTCCAGAACAGTGCGAACAGCACCGACTGGCTGATCACCACCAGCGCACTGCCGATGGCCACAGAAGTCAGGGACTGCTCGTAGTGCCCCGTGAAAAATGCCAGCCACAGCAGCAGCAAAGCCAATCCATAGGTGGCCGCAGCGAGGGCAAAGCGTTTGAGCAAAAGACGTTGAATGGCGTTATGGGTCAATCGTTGACTCACCGTGCGATAAGAGGCTGACCGAGTGTCCTACTCTACAGACCGGCTGCCACTTTAGAGGCGTAGTCGATAAATGACCACCGATTTTCGGGCCCGAAATTTGACGTCAAAAGTGTGGCCTGCGTAGACCGCCAAAAGCCCCTCACCCTAGCCCTCTCCCAGAGGGAGAGGGGACTGACCGAGTCGATTGTTGGCGATACGCCGACCTGAAATACCGAGCCGGACTCAGACTTGAACAGCCTGAACATCGCCCCCCTTTCCTGAGTCGAACTCAGGTTTTGAACAGCATGAAGATCAGCTCCCTTTCTTGAGTCGAGCACAGGTTTGAACAGCATGAAGATCGGCTCCCTTTCCCCCTCGCCCCCCTTGGGGGAGAGGGCTGGGGTGAGGGGGTAGCTCTTGAAGTGCAAACCCGCTGTCCGATATTCGCCCACCCATGCGACCAACGAATGATTGCCGGCGCGTGTACGCCCCACCGAGGCGCGTTATACTGCCGCGCCTTTTTAGCGTCGCGCCAGCAGCCCCGGCGTGCCTTGAAAGGTGCTTGCAACCGACCGATGCACCCAAGCTGCAAGCACCTTATTGAATGTTCCCGTCTTTTAGAGGAGCGCGACTCATGACCGTGATCAAGCAAGACGACCTGATTCAGAGCGTTGCCGACGCCCTGCAGTTCATTTCCTACTACCACCCCGTGGATTTCATCCAGGCGATGCACGAAGCCTACCTGCGCGAAGAATCGCCAGCGGCCCGTGACTCCATGGCGCAGATCCTGATCAACTCGCGCATGTGCGCCACCGGCCACCGCCCGATCTGCCAGGACACCGGTATCGTCACCGTGTTCGTGCGTGTCGGCATGGACGTGCGCTGGGATGGCGCCACCATGGGCCTGGACGACATGATCAACGAAGGCGTGCGTCGCGCCTACAACCTGCCGGAAAACGTCCTGCGTGCTTCGATCCTCGCCGACCCGGCGGGCGCTCGCAAGAACACCAAGGACAACACCCCGGCGGTCATCCACTACTCCATCGTTCCGGGTAACACCGTGGAAGTGGACGTGGCGGCCAAGGGCGGCGGTTCCGAGAACAAGTCGAAAATGGCCATGCTCAACCCGTCCGACTCGATCGTCGACTGGGTGCTGAAGACCGTCCCGGAAATGGGCGCCGGCTGGTGCCCACCGGGCATGCTCGGCATCGGCATCGGCGGCACCGCCGAGAAAGCCGCCGTCATGGCCAAGGAAGTGTTGATGGAATCCATCGACATCCACGAACTGAAGGCCCGTGGCCCGCAGAACCGCATCGAAGAAATGCGCCTGGAGCTGTTCGAGAAGGTCAACCAGCTGGGCATCGGCGCCCAGGGCCTGGGTGGCCTGACCACCGTGCTCGACGTGAAGATCATGGACTACCCGACCCACGCCGCCTCGCTGCCGGTGTGCATGATCCCGAACTGCGCCGCCACCCGTCACGCACACTTCGTGCTCGACGGTTCCGGCCCTGCTTCGCTGGAAGCGCCACCGCTGGACGCCTACCCGGAAATCGTCTGGGAAGCCGGCCCGTCGGCCCGTCGCGTCAACCTCGACACCCTGACCCCGGAAGACGTGCAGAGCTGGAAGCCGGGCGAAACCGTCCTGCTCAACGGCAAAATGCTCACCGGTCGCGACGCCGCGCACAAGCGCATGGTCGAGATGCTCAACAAGGGTGAAACCCTGCCGGTCGATCTGAAAGGTCGCTTCATCTACTACGTCGGCCCGGTTGATCCGGTCGGTGACGAAGTGGTTGGCCCGGCGGGCCCGACCACCGCGACGCGGATGGACAAGTTCACCCGGCAGATCCTCGAGCAGACCGGCCTGTTGGGCATGATCGGTAAATCCGAGCGCGGCCCGACCGCCATCGAAGCGATCAAGGACAACAAAGCCGTGTACCTGATGGCCGTTGGCGGCGCTGCTTACCTGGTCGCTCAGGCGATCAAGAAGTCGCAAGTGCTGGCGTTTGCCGAACTGGGCATGGAAGCGATCTACGAGTTCGAGGTCAAGGACATGCCGGTCACCGTTGCGGTGGACAGCAAAGGTGAGTCGGTGCACATCACCGGCCCTGCGATCTGGCAACAGAAGATCAGCGAAAGCCTGGCGGTAGAAGTGCAATAAGCCCTTCGCTGCCATAAAAACGGCCGGTTCATCTGCAACGATGACCCGGCCGTTTTCACAGGGGCCAACCGTTCGCGATAAAAAAAGCGCCGAAGCATACAAAATGATCTTGCGCACCTGTCAGATCTGACAGGTTCATTTACCCGCCATTCTTGTTAGCGTCAGTCCATTCACGCCCACCCCGTGCGCAATGGATTCGACCATGCCTGATCAACAAGAGCTGAGCATCACCACCCCTTCCATCGCCAAAAGCGCATCGATCGCCACCATCGGCAAAAGTTGGGGCGCTGTGGGCCCGACCGGAGCCGCCTCGTTCGAGTTGCCGATTCCAACGTCTGCCGGGCGGGGCTGGGATCCTCAGTTCTCGCTGAGTTACAGCAGTCAGAGTGGCAACGGTCCATTCGGCCTTTCCTGGCACCTGTCCGGCGTGGGTCAGATCAATCGCAGAACCAACAAAGGCGTGCCACGTTATACCGATCACGACGAGATCGTCGGTGCCGATGGCGAAGTGTGGATGCCGGAGCTCGATGAGCATGGTGAACTCAAGTTCCGAGAGGAAAGCGTCTACAACGGCGTCGACATTGGCCCGCACAGAGTCGTGCGCTATTGGCCTCGAGTGGAAAGCGATTTTGCCTTGCGCGAGCGCTGGCAGCGGCAGACCCGAGAAGCCGATCCACCGGTATTCTGGCTGATACACGGCGCTGACGGCTCGCTGCACCTTTACGGCAAAACCGAAGCCACACGAATTGCCGATCCCCAGGCTCCTGGACGAATCGCCACATGGCTGCTGTGCGAAAGCATGAACGCGCGCGGCGAACACATCTGCTTTGAATACAAGACCGATGATCAGGATCCCGCCCCCGTGCGTGACTATCGCGCCCAGCGTTATCTGCGCCGCGTGTGTTACGGCAACTTCACGGCCAGCAGCGATCTGTACAGCTGGACGACGGACAATCCCGCCGAACTGGGCTGGCACTTTCATCTGCTGTTCGATTACGGCGAGCGCAGCACGTCACTGACCGACATCCCGGCATATGACGGTGCCCCCCTCAAACCCTGGACCGTTCGCCCAGACAGCTTTTCAACCCACGGTCAGGGTTTTGAACTGGGCACTCGCAGACTCTGCCAACAGGCATTGCTGTTTCATCATTTTCCCGAGCAATCGACTGACCAACCGAAACTGGTACGCCGCCTGCTGTTGGAATATCACCAACCGCAAAATATCGCGCAGTGGGCCTACAGCCAGATCAGCGCGGCGCACTATCAGGCATTCGATGCGAGCGGCATTGTCGAAAACACGCCGCCGGTCGAGTTCGACTATGCCCCCTTCGACATCAATAAAACCCCGGCGCGCTTCTTCGAACCCGATGTTCAACCGGGTATCGAGGACGGTGGTTTTTACCAGTGTGTGGATCTTTATGGCGAAGGTGTGCCGGGTTTCCTCTGCCGTTATGACCAGGCCTGGTACTACCGCGAACCACTACGCGCGACCAAGGGCACCGATGAAATCGGCTATGGGCCATGGACCGCACTGGAAAAGATTCCGCTCGCCGATCGCAACCGTCCGGTCCAGCAACTGCTGACCGACCTGACCGGTGACGGTCGGCTCGATTGGGTCACCGCGCAACCGGGTATCAGTGGTTTTCGCACCCTGACAGAACAACGCGAGTTTGCCGACTTCGTCCCCTTCGGCAAATTCCCACCAGAGTTTTTCAACACTCTCTCGACACTTGGCGACTTGAGCGGTGACGGCTTGAGTAGCCTGGCGTTGATCGGGCCCAGCTCCGTGCGGTTGTATGCCAACGAGCGCGAACAAGGCTTCGCCGCGCCTGAAGAGGTGCTGCACGAACCCGACGACGACCGCTTGCCACTGTTCAGCAATTCGCGCACAGAACTGGTGCTGTTGGGCAACCTGCTGGGCAGCGATATGCCCGAGTTGTGTCGGATACGCCATGACGAAATCCGCTGCTGGCCGAACCTGGGCCACGGCCGGTTTGGCAAAGGTCGCAAGATCAGCGAGTTGCCCTTCAACTACGAGCAATTCGATTCGTCCCGGGTGCGCCTTGCCGACCTCGACGGCTCCGGTGCCGCGTCGCTGATTTATCTGAAGTCGGATACCTTCGAGATCTACCTGAATCGTGGCGGCAACGGCCTGGAGCAAATACCGATCAGCGTGCCGTGGCCCGACGGCGTGCGCTACGATCGCCTCTGTCAGGTGAGTTTCGCCGATCTGCAAGGCCTGGGCTGCGCCAGTCTGATCCTGACGGTGACGCACATGCAGCCGCAGCATTGGCGCTACGATTTCGTTTCGGCCAAGCCGTATCTGTTGACCAGCAGTAACAACAACATGGGTTGCAGTGCCAGCGTCGCTTATCGCAGTTCGGCGCAGGAATGGCTGGATGAAAAACACCGTTTGCTCACCCTTAAGCGTTTGCCGGCTTGCCACCTGCCGTTCCCGGTGGCGGTGGTCAAGAAACAACGGCAGCTAGATGAAATCACTGGCAATTGCCTGACTCAGACCTTCACTTGGCGTGAAGGCGTCTACGATAGCCGCGAGCGTGAGTTCCGCGGTTTCGGTCTGTTGCAACAAACCGACAGTGAGAGCGCCAGAGCAGATGAGAGCGAAGGTTTCAGCGAGCCGGTGCGTGTCTGCACCTGGTTTCATACCGGGCAATCGATGGACCGGCCGCGCGACGACTACTTCAATCAGGATGCACAAGCGGTAGCCCTGGGTAACACCCTGTTCAGTCGCCATCACCCGGAAGACGATGCCGATGAACTGATTCCGGTGCAGGATGAAGACAGCCAATACCAGCTCTCCCGAGCGTTGGTCGGCTCGATGGCCCGCAGCGAAACCTACGCTGATGCAGACATGGACGCCCCCGGGATTGCCACGCCTTATGCCGTAGAAGAAGTGCGATATCAGGTGCGCGAGGTTCGCGAGCAAGGTCCTTATGCCACCGCCGTCTTGCTGCCACTGGTGGTGGAAAGGATCAGCTACCAGTACGACGGTTTCGTCGATGACCCCATGTGTCGCAACGATGTGGTCCTGCGCTACAACACTTACGGCCAGCCGACGCACGCCATCACGGTGAGTTACGCCCGGCGACTGACCGAAAAAGATGCACCACCGTTCGACGACCCGGATGTACAGCAGTGGTGGTTCGACGCCCATGACCCGGCGCAACAATCGTTCTACCTGAATGAAAGCCGTTCAGCGTTCATCGATCTGGACAAGGACCGGCAGCATTGGCGTCTCGGTTTGCCCTATCAGCAGCGTGGCAATGCACTGGTCTTGCCCAAAGGCACCCTGCCCACCGGGCTTGAAGCCGCGCAAGTGTCCTATGAGTGCCTGAAGGCACATGAGGATTCGGCGCACTGGAACGCTGAACGGGTGCTGACCACGCAGTCTGTACAGCGCTACTTGAGTACCGATGGCCAACGGCTGGACGACGGCGTTGCCGGATTCGAGGCCCTGGTCGGTCCACTGGAAGTGGCACAACTGGACAAGACGGCGCTGGACGCTTACAGCGTGCTGCCTGCGCCCTTCAACGTGCGCGACGAACTGAAGAAGATCGGCTATCTGCCCATGCCGTTTCTGTTCTGGATAAATCCCTTGGGCAGCACGGAGCATGACCTGTGGTCGGCTAATTTCGGCTACGCCGAATACGCCAGCCTCGACGGTTTCTACAAGGTCCGGCGCTATCGCGAAACCCTCAGCCATGGCTTCACTCACGCCGTATACGACGCGTATGCGCTGGCTGTCACCCTCGTGGAACTGCCAGATGGCTGTACCACCTGCATCGAGTACGACTACCACGCGCTGCAACCGCTGAAAATCATCGATGCCAACCTGAATACTCATCAGGCGTTGTATGAACCCTCCAATCAGCCCCTGGCCACCAGTTTTTATGGCTCAGAGAACAACAGGGAAGCGGGTTTCAGGCCACTGAGCGAATACAAACTTCCGGAGGACCGGAGCCCGGCTACGGCAATTGCCAACCCGACCGATGCCGTGCAAAAAGCCGCGAGTACCCTGCGCAAGGATCTGTTCAGCTGGATGGGGCAGATGGCCAACGACACCCGCGCCGCCCTGGCATGGATCGCTCAGGGTTATCTGCTGCCCAGCGGCCACATCAGGGCCAGTACACGCCGCCAACTGACCCGGCGCAGCGGCGCCTTGACGCCTGATGAACAGGCGCTGCAAGACGCCATCGCAACAGTGCATCGCGAACCGGTGCACAGTGTGATCCTCAGTGCCGACCGCTACCCTGATGACGAGGTGGATGCGCAGATCCAGATCACCAAAGCCTGCGTCGACGGTTTTGGCCGGGCTCTGCAAACCCAGCAATTGGTCGATCCGGGCAAGGCCTATGCCGTGGACGCCGACGGCTCGCTGATCGTCGAGGATGGCCAGATCAAAGTGGTCGATGCCAACCCGCGCTGGCGCATCAGCGAGCGGGTCGAATACAACAACAAAGGCTTGCCCGTTCGTCAGTACCGCGCGTTTTTCGCCAACACCTATACCTACGTCAACGATCAGTCCCTGCGCACACTGAGCCATCACGATCAGCTTCGCTATGACGTCAAGAGCCGGCAGGTCGGAATGGTCAATGCCAAGGGCGACTTTTCCCGAGAGACGTACCACCCTTGGTATCACACCAGCGAAGACTTCAACGACACCGCCGAGCCGTCATCGCCAACCAAGGCATCGCAGCCATGATTGCCAACGTGCATCGCCGTACACCTGCGCTGGCGGTAAGCGATGCGCGTGGTTTGCCAATGCGGCAGGTCGGGTACTTGCGCAGTGTGACGGCCGACAACCCCGTAGCGCTGGTAACCCGTCAGCAGCATGACTACGCCGGCCGTCTGATCGAGCAATGGGATTCGCGCTTGTCGGCACCCTGCCTGACCACGATTTACAGCCTGGACGGCACGGTATTGAAATCCGACAGCGTCGACGCCGGTTGGCGCCTGACCCTGCCGGGTCTGGCCGGTGAGCCATTGCAACGCTGGGATCAGCGCGACAACCATTGGCGCACGAGCTTCGATGAGCAGCTGCGGGTGATCGCGGTCGAGGAAAATGGTCAGTCCAATGTCGACGTTTTTACTTACGCCGACGCCTCGGCCGAGGCCGGGTACAACCGCCGCGGCCAGTTGCTGGAACAGAAAGACCGTTCCGGTTCGCTGCTCA